>FRDC01001373.1_pt1 | contig 19054 bp, 20 predicted proteins | sample 1106171 | NCBI WGS metagenome assembly FRDC01 (sample SAMEA3930566, study PRJEB13176) | freshwater metagenome | biome: Drinking water system; feature: drinking water; material: water | place: Singapore | collected 2014-12-20 | reverse complement strand
GCCGCCTCCCCCGCCGCCCCCGCCGCCGCCGCCGGTGCCGTGCTCGCCGGGGCCATTCATCGTGTTCTTCGAATGGGATAAGTCGAACATCACGCCCGAGGCGGCCTCGATCCTCGACAATGCGGTGTCGCAGTACCAGAATTGCGGCAGCGCGCAGGTGATGCTCGCGGGCTTCACCGACCGTTCGGGCACGCCGAAGTACAACCTCGGTCTGTCGCAGCGCCGCGCCGATGCGGTGAAGGCCTATATGACCTCGCACGGCATTGCCGAGGGCGTCGTTTCCACTCAGGCGTTCGGCGAAGACCCGACCCGCCTGCGCGTGCAGACCGCCGACGGCGTGCGCGAAGTGCAGAACCGTCGCGTGGAAATCACTTACGGCCCCGGCTCGGGCCAGTAAGACCAGCGGCAACGGTCAAGATCGGGGAGGCAGGGCGACCTGCCTCCCTTTTCTTATGGCTTGCGCGCGCCGCCGCCGCTCGGCCAAGGCCGGATGATGAACGCTTCCCCGCTTCCGCTCGGCACGCTCAGCGTCCGCGCCTTTCTCGCGCTCGCGCTGATCCTGATCGCCGCGCGCGGCTGCGGCTGGGTCGCGCGGCGCTGGCTCGGCCAACCGCCGGTGGTGGGCGAGATGATCGCCGGGGTGCTGCTCGGCCCCTCGCTCCTCGGCCTGGTCGCGCCGAGTGCCGCCGCCTTCCTCTTCCCGCCCGAGATCAAGCGGCTGCTCTATGTCCTCGCCCAATTGGGCGTGGGCCTTTACATGTTCGTCGTCGGGCTCGGTTTCGACGCGCGGGCGTTTCGCGCGCATCGCGGCAGCGCGGTGGCGGTGTCGCTCGCGGGGATGGCCGCGCCCTTCCTGCTCGCGCTGCTGCTCACCCCCTGGCTGCTCGCGACACCCGGGCTGTTCGCGCCGCGCCTGGGCTTCGGCCAAGCGGTGTTGTTCACCGGCGCGTGCATCTCGATCACGGCTTTTCCGATGCTCGCGCGGATCATTCAGGAGCGCGGGCTCGCCGGCGCGCCGCTCGGCGCGCTCGCGCTCGCCGCCGGCGCGGTCGACGATGCCGCCGCCTGGGCGGTCCTCGCCATCGTGCTCGCGAGCTTTGGTGACGGGATCGACGTCGCGCTCTGGGCGATCGGCGGGGGCGCGCTGTTCGCGCTGGCGATGCTGGGGCCCGCGCGCGCCGCGCTCGCCCGGCTCGATCGGCTCGCGCCCGAAAACGGCCTGGCGAGCGGCTTGATCCTCTTCCTGCTCGCCGCCTTCGCGATGGACGCGGTCGGGATGCACGCGGTGTTCGGCGGCTTTCTGCTCGGCACCGCGATGCCGCGCGGCCGCTACGCCGAGGCGCTGCGCGCGCGGCTCGAACCGCTGACGGTGGTGCTGCTGCTGCCGATCTTCTTCACTTATTCGGGGCTCAACACCCAACTCGCCCTGGTCGCCGCGCCGGCGCTCGCGCTGGTCGCGCTGGCGGTGTTGATTGCCTCGATTGCCGCCAAATTCGGCGCCTGCTGGCTCGCCGCGCGGCTGACCGGGCAGGATCAGCCGACCGCGCTCGGCATCGCCGCGCTGATGAACGCGCGCGGGCTGATGGAACTGATCATCATCAATATCGGCTTACAGCGCGGGCTGATCGGCGCGCCGCTGTTCGCGATGCTGGTGGTGATGGCGATCGTAACGACGCTGATGGCGGCGCCGCTCTTCGCGCTGGTGCAGCGCCGCGCGCCGCCACCGGGTTAGGCGTTGTCGGCGAGCCAGGCGCGGATCGCGGCGTTCACCGCCTCGGGCGCTTCCCAGGGCACGAAATGCCCCGCCTCGGCCACGCGCACCACGCTCAGCCGCGGGACCAGCGCTTCCAGCCCATCGAGCTGGCAGGGGAGGAGCGCGGTGTCGCCCATCCCCCAAATCACCAGCGTGGGTTGCGTAATCGGCGGGAACGGCGCGTCGAGAAAGGCGGGGCGCGGCGGCGCTTCGTCCATCGCCGGCACTTGGATCGCGCTCGCGCGGTACCAGTTGAACATCGCGGTCAAGGCGCCGGGTTGCGACCATTGATCGACGTAAAAGGGCCGTTCCTCGGCGAGCTTCACCGGATCGGCATGGCCGACGAAGGTCTTGTCGAAAAACGCCTCGACGCCGATCCCGGCGATCATCGTCTCGATCGTCGGATCGCGGAAGGCGCGAATATATTGGCTCGCGCGCCGCTGATCGAGGCTATCGAACATGCTGCGCTGGAAGATCAGCGGGTGCGGCGCGTTGAGGATGATCAGCCGCTCGACCGCGCGCGGGTGCTGGAGCGCGGCCATCCAGGCGATCGCGCCGCCCCAATCATGGCCGACCAGCGTGAAGCTTTGCTTGCCGAAATGGGCGGCGAGCGCGAGCAGATCGGCGACGGGCTTGTCGGGCGTGTAGTGCTCGACGCCCTGAGGCTTGTCCGACCGCGCGAAGCCGCGCTGATCGGGGGCGATCACGAAATGGTCGCGGGCGAATTCGCCGATCTGGTGGCGCCAGGTCCGATGCGATTCGGGAAAGCCGTGGAGGAAGAGCATCGCCGGCGCCGCCGGATCGCCGGCGGTCGCGACATCGAGCGACACGCCGGTCGGCAGCGCGATACGGGTGAGGGGGAAGGCCTGGGTCATGCAGCCGGTCTCCTTGCTGGTCGCCTCAGGCTAGCCCGCCTCTAGTCCCCGCGTAACCCCGCGCGATTAGCCCAGGGCAAGCGCGCGATGGTGACGCACCGATCACGGATAGCTCACCGTCTTCGGCACGTCTGGGATCGGGATATACTCCTCGTCGTCGCCGGGCACCTTGGCCCAATCGCCGGCCTTCCAAGCCGCCTTGGCCGCCTCGATCCGGTCGCGGCTGGAGCTGACGAAATTCCACCAAACATAGCGCGGGGTGCGAAAGGCTTCGCCGCCGCACAGCATCACCCGCCCGCCCGCGTCAGAGCGCAGCGTGCCGGTCGCGCCGGGCTTCAGGATGTAGAGCGTCTGGGGCGCGAGCGGCTGATCGTCGAGCCTGGCATCGCCATAAGCGACGTACAGCGCGCGCTCGTCGGCGCTGGCGTCGATCGGCACCGCCGCGCCGGCGGCGAGATCGATGTCGGCATAGATGGTCTGGGCATAGGTCGTGGTCGGCGCGGTCGCGCCCCAGAGCGTGCCCATGATCACCCGCGCCCGCGCGCCGCCCGCTTCCACCACCGGCAATTGATCGCGCGTCACCTGTTCGAACGCCGGATCGCCCTCTTCATCGGCCTCGGGCAAAGCGAGCCAGGTCTGGATGCCCGAAAGCTCGGGGCCGACCGCGCGTTCGGTGGCCGGCGAGCGCTCGCTATGCGCGATGCCGGTGCCGGCGGTCATCAGATTGACCGCGCCGGGCTCGATCACCGCATGGCTGCCGATCGAATCGCGATGCTCGATCGCGCCCGCGAACAAATAGGTGACGGTCGCCAGGTTGATGTGCGGATGCGGGCGCACGTCGATCCCCTCGCCCTGGGGCAGATGGGCGGGGCCCATTTGGTCGAAGAAAATGAACGGCCCCACCATCGTGCGCGGGCGCGAAGGCAAAGTGCGGTGGACCTTGAAGCCGCCCAAATCATGGCTGGTCGGCTGGATCAGCTGCAGAAACGGCTCGGTCATGCGCGTGCCTCCGCTTGGGCGAGGATGTCGGCCAGGTCTTCGGGGAAATAAGGCTCGTCATGCGCCGCCAGTTCCTGCGGCGTGAACCAGCGCCAGCGCGTCATCACCCGCTGTTCGAGCGCGGTGTGGCGGGCGGTGTCGATCGCCGCTTCTTGAACGCGCACCAGGAAATAGCGCTCGTCGGCGTCGACCGCCACGCCTTCGATCGTCGTGAACGCGACTTGGCGCCGCGCGACCTCTGGCCCCGGATCGGCGTCGATCCCCGTTTCCTCGAGCAATTCGCGGCGCGCGGCTTCGGCATAGCTCTCGCCCGGATCGAGCGCGCCGCCGGGGGTGCACCAGAAGGGCGGGCGGTCGTCGGGATCGAAGCGGAACAGCAGCACCCGCCCGTCGCCGTCGACCAGCAGGATCCGCGCCGCCGGGCGCTTCGCCCGCATCACGCCTCGCCCGGCGCCAGTGCGCGGATCGCGAGCGCGTGGACGCGCTCCCCGGCGAGCCCGCGCAGCGCCTCGTTCACCAGCCGCTGGCGCGCGAGCCGGCTCAGCCCCACGAACGCTTCGCTCTCCACCACCACCGAAAAATGCGATTCGCCCGATCCATCGTCCCCGGCATGGCCGCGATGCCGCGCGCTGTCGTTCACCACTTCCAGCCGCGACGGCGCGAGCGCTTGGGTGAGGCGGGCGGTGATTTCTTGGGCGATGGGGCCGGTGGCGGGGGCGGTCATGGCGCCTATATACACGGCTTTGCGAAGTCGGGGAGCGCCGTGGCGCGAGCGAATGAGAAGAAGGATCGGGCCACGCGTTTTCATGGCCGGATCGAGGGAAATGGGCAGCGCTGCATGGCGCCCGGGTGCGATGAGCCGGGCGAGTTCCGCGCGCCGCCCGAAGACGGGCTGCCGCCCGAAGGGCCGCCGCGGTACCGCTGGTTCTGCCTCGCGCATGTCCGCGAGTTCAACGCGCGCTATAATTTCTTCGCAGGGATGAGCCCCGAGGAAATCAGCGCAGCGCAGCGCCCCTATGCCGGCTGGGAGCGCGAGACGCGCGCCTTCGCGCATGTCGGCGCTGACCGGCCGCCGAGCTGGGGCGATTTCAGCGATCCGCTCGACGCCATCGCCGCGCGCTTTCGCGAGCGCCAGGCCGAGGCGCGCGGCAACCAGCGCCAGGATGGCAAGCCGCTGTCCGAGGCCGATCGTCGCGCGCTGCACGTGCTGGGGCTCGAGCTCGACGCCGATCGCACCGCCTTGCGCCGCCGCTATGCCGAGCTCGCGCGGCGCTATCACCCCGATCGCAACGGCGGCGACCGCAGCCACGAAGCGCGGTTGCAGGCGGTGATCGCCGCCTATCAGCAACTCCGTCGCGCGCCGGCCTTCGCCTGATGCCGGTGCCCATCCTCGCGCAGGCGCCCGCCGCGCCCGCTCTGCCGCCGCATCTGAAAGCGCTCGCCGCGCGCGGCTATCGCCGAATCGCGCTCACTTTATTGTCGACCGGCCATTTGCAACTGGCGGGCGCCGTCGGCGGCCAGCCCGTGCGCGTGCTCCTCGATACCGGCGCGGCGAATACGGTCGCCGATCGCGACTGGGCGCTGGGCGCGGGGTTCAAGTTGCGCCCGCTCGGCATCAAGGGCGCGGGGGCGGGGAGCATGGCGCTCGACCTGGCGCTGGTCGAGGGCGCCGAGCTGTCGATCGGCGGCACTCGGCTCAGCGGCATTCCGGTGCTGGCGATCGACCTGCGCGAGGTGCGCGCGGCGCTCAAGCAGCAGGGAGTCGAGCCGCCGCAACTGGTGCTCGGCGCCGACGTGCTCAAGGCCTGGGGCGCGGTGATCGATTATCGCAGCGCCACGCTTTGGCTCGCGCCGCGACGCTAGGGCGGGCGCAAGACCCGCCCGCGCCGCCTCAAGCCAAAGGCGGCGCGACCACGCGCAGGCGGTGGCCGTCGGGGTCGATGCCGACGAAGGTCGTGCCGAAGGGCATCGCGGTCGGCGTTTGGGCGATCGTCAGGCCCTGGGCGCGCCAGGCGTCATGCACCCGCTCGACGGCGGCGGCATCGGCGACCGCGAAGGCGATCTCGCTCGCGCCCGCTTGCCCCGAACTCGCGGGCGCGACCGTCGCGCGCGCCCAGAGCCCCAGCATCACCCCGTCGCGCAGCGGCAGAATCGAGATGTCGTCCTTTTGCTCGACCACCGGCAGCCCCAACAGCTCGGCATAGAGCGCGGCGCTCGCGGCATGGTCGCGCACGTGTAGCAGGATGAAGTTGAACTCGGCCATCATGTCTCTCCGTCATCAGTCGTCCGGCGGCGGCGCCGGGCAGGGAGAGGGATACGACAGGCTCCTGTCAGTTTCTGTCAGCAGTCACTGTTCGGGCACGCCCTGGCGCATGCGCCATTCCTTGAACAGCGCGGCGCGGCGGCGTGGGAAGCGTTCGGGCGTCGGCTCGAGCGCGGCGATGCGGTCGCAGCGGAAGTGGCGATAGGCGTCGCGCAATTCGCACCAGGCGACGACGACGCGCACGCGATCGAAAAAGGCGAGCGCGACCGGCCAGATCAGCCGCTCGGTCGCTCGGCCTTGCTCGTCGGCATAGTCGATCCGCAGCTTGCGTTCGGCGCGGATCGCGGCGCGGATCGTCGGGAGCTCGGCATCGCCCGCCGCGATCGGCGCGCCGGGGCCGATCAGCAGGCCCGATGCCTCGATGCTCCTTTTCAGATCCTCGGGCAGCACGGCGCCGATCTTGGCGAGCAGTGTGGCCGCCGCGGCGCCAAGCGGCCCGTCGGCGCGTTCGGACACCCAGCGCGAGCCGAGCACCAGCGCCTCGATCTCCTCGTGCGAGAACATCAGCGGCGGCAGCATGAAGCCGGGGCGCAGCACGAAGCCGACGCCCGCTTCGCCGTCGATCGGTGCGCCCTGCGCCTTCAGGCTGTCGATATCGCGATAGAGCGTGCGCAGCGAAACGCCCAGCTCGACGGCGAGCGTCGCCCCGCTCACCGGCCGGCGATGCTGGCGCAGCAGCTGGATCAGATGGAGCAGACGCTGCGCGCGCGACATCAGTCCCGATCCGGCGCCCCGAGCGGAAACAGCGGCCGATAGGGCCGCGCTTCCTCGACGCAGCGCGCGACCGAGGGGCGGGCGAGCAGCCGCGCGCGATAGCCGCGCAAGCGGGCGAAGCGCGCCGGGATCTCATGCACCCAATCCGCGTAGAACAGCGCGGGGGCCGCCGCGCAATCGGCGAGCGTGAAGGCGGCGCCGCACGCCCAGTCGGCGCGCTCCAGCCGCTCCTCCAGCCAGGCATAGATGGTGTCGAGCGCGGCCTTCGCCCGGTCGATCCGCGCCGGATCGGGGGTCGGCGTGATGAACGGCAGATGTTCGGCGACGATCGCCGAGGTCGGCGTCATCACGTGATTGTCGAACACCCGGTCCATGAAGCGCACGTCGAGCGCGTCTTCGTCTTCCCACGGGATCAGCTGGTCGGTCTCGGGATAGCGCTGGTCGAGATGTTCGATGATGATCGAGCTTTCGATCAGCACCAGCCCGTCATCCTCCAGCACCGGGAATTTGCCGAGCGGCCAGAGCGCGGTCAGTTCGGCGCCATGATCGGGATGATCGGGGCCGATCGGTTTGAAATCGAACGGCAGCGCCTTTTCATACAGCGCGATCAGCGCCTTCCAGGTGTAGGACGAAAAGGGATGGCCGAACAGCGCGCGCGTCACGCGGCACCCCCCGCCGCCGCCTCGAGCGCGGCGATGTCGATCTTCACCATCGCCGTCATCGCCGCCATCACCCGCGCGCGCACCTCGGCATCGTCGTGGTGCATCAGCTCGGTCAGGCGGCGCGGGGTGATTTGCCAGCGCAGCCCGAAGCGATCCTTCAGCCAGCCGCACGCGATCGGCGCGCCGCCGTCGGCGGTCAGCGCGTCCCATAGCCGGTCGGTCTCGGCCTGATCGGCGGTGTCGATCTGGAGCGACACCGCGTCGTTGAAAGCGGTCTGCGCGCCGCCGTTCATCGCGAAAAAAGCCTGGCCGTAGAGGGTGAAGTCGATCGTCAACACCGACCCCGCGCGCCCGCCGGGATAGTCGCTGGCGGCACGCAACACGCGCCCGGGCTGGAACGCGTCGCCGAACGCGCTCGCATAAAGTCGCACCGCTTCCTCGGCGCGCCCGTCGAACCACAGGCAAGTGGTGAGCCCGCTCATGCGCCTTGCACCGCGCCGAACATCGCGCCCGGCGGATCGCGCGCCACGATGACGCGCCCGCCGCCCGGCACCGGCGTCGGCTCCAGGATCACGGTGCCGCCCCCCGCGCCGACCGCCGCCGCCGCCGCGTCCACATCGGCGACTTGGGTGTAGAACAGCCAGGCCGGGGGTACTTCCTGCTGCATCACCCCGCCGAGCACGGTGCCCTGGTGATCGATGAAGGCGTAATCGCCCGTCGGCCCCATGTTCAGACGCTCGTCGAAGGTCCAGCCGAACAGCCGGCCATAAAAGTCGAGCGCGGCCGCCTGGTCGCTCGTCGACAGCTCGTTCCAGGCGACCTGGCCGAGCGTGCCGGGCGCAAAGACGCTGCTGGTGTCGTTCGGATCGGCGGGGGTAGGGCGCATCAGATAGAAGACCGCGCCTTGCGGATCGGTGACGAGCGCGAAACGCCCGACGCCGGGCATGTCGTGCGCCGGCATCAGCGTGCGACCGCCCGCTGCCGCGATCGTGCCGACCGCCGCGTCGACATCATCGACGTTCAGATAGCCGACCCAGGCCGCGCCCGCGCCGCCGGCGATCATCTCGGGGGTGAGCGTCAGCACGCCGCCGACATGGCCCCCGGGCGTCGCGATCATGCGATAATCGATCGCGCCCGAGGCTTCGGCCTCGATCGTCCAAGCGAAGACGCGCTCGTAAAACGCCTTGGCCGCCTGAGGATCGGGCGTCATCAGCTCATACCAAATGAAGCTGCCGGCGGGGTTGGGCATCTCAAGCCTCCAGCGTTACGACGGGGACGAAACCACCGAAGATCATCCGCTTGCCGTCGAACGGCATCGGGATGGCCATCAGCGCCTGATTTTCCATCAATTTGGCGAAAGCGGCGTCACGCGTTGCCTTGTCGGGCCATTCGATCCAGGAAAAGGCGACCGCTTCTTCCTCTTGAGCGGCGACCGCGCGGAAGAAATCGGTGTGTTGGCCGCGCGGCACGTCGTCCGACCAGCATTCGACGATGCGCAGCGCCCCCTCGGCAAGGAAAAAGGCGTCGACCTTTTCGGCATGCTCGACGAACGCCGCGCGGTTTTCGGGCGCGACGGGGATCACGAAGCCATCGACATAAGCCATCTCAAGCCGCCCTGATCGGCGCGCCGATCGACCAAGTGAAGCCGAAGGGATCGGCGATCTGGCCATAACGATCGCCCCAAAATTGGTCGCCGATGGGCATCGTCACGCTCGCGCCCGCCGCGACCGCGCGCTCGAACCAGGCGTCGGCGTCGTCGACCTGCAGATGGAGCACCACGCCCTCGGGCGTGCCCGCCGCCTGGCCGCCGCGATATTCGGGGAAATCATCGTGGAGCATCAGCAAGGCGCCGTTGATGTGGAGATGCGCGTGCATCAGCCTTTTGCCGTCATCGGCCAAGCCGCGCACCTGCTCGGTGGCGCCGAGCGCGCGGACATACCAGTCGATCGCCTCGGCGCCGCGCCCGTCGCGAATGCAGATATGCGGGGTGATGCCCGTGGTGGGGCCTTGTGGTGCATCGGTCATCCCATCCTCCCTCCTCGCTCCGCCCGACTCGGGCGGGCGTCTGGAGCGTAGCGCATCGTACCCGCAAAGGCGCTCGACTTTCGCCGCGCCCGCGCGTTAGGGAGGCGCGCGAAAGGCCCGATGATGAACGATCTCCCCAATAGCCAGCCCGATAGCCGCGCGACGACGTTGCTCGCCGCCCCCGACAAGAAGGTGAGCGCGCGCGAGCTGTTCGGGATCGACAGCGACATGATGGTCCCCGCCTTCAGCGAGGCGGACGAGCGCGTGCCCGATCTCGATCCGGCCTATGTGTTCGATCCGGACACGACGCTCGCGATCCTGGCGGGCTTCGCGCACAACCGGCGGGTGATGGTGCAGGGCTATCACGGCACCGGCAAATCGACGCATATCGAGCAGGTCGCCGCGCGGCTGAACTGGCCGTGCATCCGCATCAATCTGGACGCGCACATCAGCCGCATCGACTTGATCGGCCGCGACGCGATCGTGCTGCGCGAGGGCCAGCAGGTAACCGAGTTCCGCGAAGGCCTGCTCCCCTGGGCGCTGCAAACGCCGACCGCCTTGGTGTTCGACGAATATGACGCGGGCCGCCCCGACGTGATGTTCGTGATCCAGCGCGTGCTGGAAACCGAGGGCAAGCTGACGCTGCTCGATCAGAACCGCGTGATCCGCCCCAATCCCTGGTTCCGCTTGTTCGCGACCGCCAATACGGTGGGCTTGGGCGATACCAGCGGGCTCTATCACGGTACGCAGCAGATCAACCAGGGGCAGATGGACCGCTGGAACATCGTCGTCACCTTGAACTATCTGCCGGCGGCGACCGAGGCGCGGATCGTGCTGGCGAAGTCGGGCGAATATGATCAGCCGCAGGGCAAGCAGGTCGTCGAGAATATGGTGCGCGTCGCGGACCTGACGCGGCGCGGCTTCGTCAATGGCGATATTTCGACCGTGATGAGCCCGCGCACGGTGATCAGCTGGGCGCAAAACGCGCTGATCTTCGGCAGCGTCGGCTTCGCCTTCCGGCTGACTTTCCTCAACAAATGCGACGAGGCCGAGCGTTCGCTGATCGCCGAATATTATCAGCGGGTGTTCGGCGAGGATCTGCCCGAAAGCGTCGCGGCCAAGGCCTGAACCGCGAGGATCATCACCAGCGGCGTCACCAGATAGCGGTGACGCTCGCCGAATTCGAACCACAAGCCGATGCCGGCGATCGCGATGAGGAGCGCGAGCGTCCATCCCGCGAGCAGCGGCGACGCGCGGCGCGCGGCCAGCGCGGCGGGGACGAGGAGCGTGAGATACGCGCCTTGCAGGATCGCGGTGAGCGGCGCGTGGAGCGCGGGCGCGATCGGCGGGCTGGTGTGGCGATAGCGCGCGAGCGTCGCTTCCTCATAAGCTAGGCCACTCAGCACCGACCAACCGCTTTCGCGCAAGAAACCGAACGGTTGCTCGGCGATCCGCGCGAGCGCGGCGCGACCCATCACGTCCGCGCGATCGGGCTCGCTCAGCTGGAACAGCGCGGGGTCGATCGGCAGCCCCAGCCGGCCGAGCGCGACATTGGTCATGAAGCCCGACGCGGTGGTGAAGGGCACGAAGCGATCGAAGATCAGCCAGTTGCGCAGCCACCAGGGGCTCATCACCAGCACCAGCGCGGGGGCGACGACGAGCCCGAGCCGCACGGTGCGCCACCAGCCCCGCTCGCCGATCAGCACCAGCGCGAGCGCTAGCGGCGCGAGCGCGAGCGACGGCTGGGTGAGCGCGAGCAGCCCCCAAAGCACCCCGGCGAGCGCGGCGAGCGTGTCGCGCGGGGCGTCGCGCCAGGCGACCGCCACGCGCAGCAACGCGATGCCGAGGAGCAGAGTCAGCCCTTCCTTGTGCGGGATGGCGCCCGCGAGCGCGAAGCTGGGATAAGCGAAATAGAGCAGCCCGGCGCGCGCGCCCGCGGCGCCGGCGAAACGTCGCCCGAGCCCGGCCAGCAGCCAGGCGGCGAGCGCGTCGGTGAGTGTCGTCAGCGCGAGCGTCGCCCAAAGGCTCGCGCCGAACAGCGCCCACCAGCCGGCGAGCAGCAGCGGATAGAGCGGCGGGAAATAGGCGCGCAGGTTTTGGCCGTAGCGCCAATCATCGGTCACCAGCCCGCGCCCGTCGAGCACGGCATGGGCGAGGTTCGAATAATTCATCGGATCGGCGCCGAGCGCGACGCCGCTCACGAAATAGGTCGAGACGCAGCGCAGCGCGAGCGCGGCGGCAATGGCGAGCGGCACCGCGTGGCGTGGCCTCACCCCCAGCCGTTCGGGCGCGACGATGATCGCGAGCAGCGCGAGCCAGGCGCCGCATCCCAGCACGCCCCAGAAAGGCGCGCGGTAAAGCGCGACCGCCTCGACCGCCGCCGCCGCCACGGCGATGCCGGCGAGCTGCACGGTCAGCAATGGCGGGGCGAAGCGCGAGATGTAGCGCGAAGCGAGCGGCATGGCGCAAGCCTATGCCGCAAAGATTGCGATTTCTCAATCTTCGGATTGGGCCGCGCCCTGATCGACCGCCTGGCCCCAATCCCCCGCGCTCGCCATCCACAGCGCGGTTGCCGCCGCCGCCGCAGTATCGGCGCGCAGGATGCGGGGGCCGAGCCCGATCGCCACCGCTTGCGGCAGCGCGCGGATCGCGTCGCGCTCCTCCGCCGTGAAGCCACCCTCGGGGCCGATCAGGATCGCTGCCGGGCCCGCTCGCGTCGCCATCGCGGCGCTCGCGGGGGCGCCGCCGGTTTCATCGGCGAAGAACAGCGCGCGCCCCGCCGGCCAGTCGCGCAGCAACGCGGCGAGCTTCACCGGCTCGGCGAGTTCGGGCACCGCCGTGCGCCCGCATTGCTCGGCCGCCTCGACCATATGCGCGAACAGCCGCTCGCCGTTCAGCCGGTCGACCACGGTGCGCTGGGTGAGCACCGGCACCAGCCGCGCGACGCCGAGTTCGCTCGCTTTTTCCGCCACCCAATCGATTCGCCCTTTCTTGAGCGGGGCAACGCAGAGCCACAGATCGGGCACGGCCTCCATGTCACGCAAGCGTTCACGCACCTTGAGCGTCACCGCGCGCTTGGCGACATCGCTCACCACCGCGAGCCATTCGCCGCTCGCGCCATCGAACAATTTCACCGGATCGCCGGGCGCGAGCCGCATCACTTGCGCGAGATAATGCGCCTGCGGCCCCTCGATCACGCGCGCGCCCGGCGCGATCGGCGCGGCGACGAACAGGCGCGGGGTCGATCGCGGCGGCCAGGCGGGAATGGCGGGCATCGCCCCATCGCATAGCGGGCGTCGCGCGGCGCGTCATCTGGCACATCGCGCTGTTTCCCTTTGCGGCATGATCGGCTAAAGCTCCCCACTTGAACCAAAGGGTGCGAAGCCGAATGTCCGTGGAACCGAAGACCCCGTTGCTCGATCAAGTGCGTTATCCCGCTGATCTGCGGAAGCTTTCGCCCGAGCAACTGCCCCAGCTCGCCGACGAGCTGCGCCAAGAGGTGATCGCGGCGGTGGGCGTCACCGGCGGCCATCTGGGCTCGGGGCTCGGCGTGGTCGAGCTGACGGTCGCGATCCATTACGTCTTCAACACGCCCGACGATCGGCTGGTTTGGGACGTCGGCCACCAATGCTATCCCCACAAGGTGATCACCGGCCGGCGCGACCGCATTCGCACGCTGCGCATGGGCGGCGGCCTTTCGGGCTTCACCAAGCGCGCCGAAAGCGAGTTCGATCCGTTCGGCGCGGCGCACAGCTCGACCTCGATCTCGGCGGCGCTCGGCTTCGCGATGGCGAACAAGTTGAGCGACAAGCCCGGCAAGGGGATCGCGGTGATCGGCGACGGCGCGATGTCGGCCGGCATGGCCTATGAGGCGATGAACAACGCCGCCCAGGCCGGCAATCGGCTGGTCGTGATCCTGAACGACAACGACATGTCGATCGCCCCGCCGGTGGGCGGCCTTTCGGCCTATCTCTCGCGCATCGTCTCCAGCCGCGAGTTTCTGGGCTTCCGCGATTTCGCGCGCAAGGTCGCCAAGCGGCTGCCGCGCCCGCTCGCCGAAGGCCTCAAGAAAACCGACGAATTCGCGCGCGGCCTGGCGATGGGCGGCGCCTTGTTCGAGGAGCTGGGCTTTTACTACGTCGGCCCGATCGACGGGCATAATCTCGATCAGCTGATCCCGGTGCTCGAAAACGTCCGCGATGCCGAGGAAGGGCCGATCCTGGTCCATGTCGTGACGCAAAAGGGCAAGGGCTATGCCCCGGCCGAGGCGGCGGCGGACAAATATCACGGCGTGCAAAAGTTCGACGTGATCACCGGCGCGCAGCAAAAGGGTCCGCCGGGGCCGCCCGCTTATCAAAACGTCTTCGGCGAAACGCTCGCCAAGCTCGCGAACGACGATCCGCGCATCGTCGCGATCACCGCCGCCATGCCCTCGGGCACCGGCGTCGACAAATTCGCCAAGGCGCATCCGAGCCGCGCCTTCGACGTCGGCATCGCCGAGCAGCACGCGGTCACCTTCGCGGCGGGGCTTGCGGCGCAAGGGATGCGCCCGTTCTGCGCGATCTATTCGACTTTCCTCCAGCGTGCTTATGACCAGGTGGTCCACGACGTCGTGATCCAGAATCTGCCGGTGCGCTTCGCGATCGATCGCGCGGGGCTGGTCGGCGCCGACGGCTGCACCCATGCTGGCAGCTTCGACATCACTTACCTGGCGACGCTCCCCAACATGGTGGTGATGGCCGCCGCCGACGAGGCCGAGCTGGTCCATATGACCTATACGGCGGTCGAATATGACGCGGGGCCGATCGCGCTGCGCTATCCGCGCGGCAATGGCGTCGGCGTGCCGCTGCCGGAGGTGCCGCAGAAGCTCGAGATCGGCAAGGGCCGCATCGTGCGCGAGGGCAAGAAGGTCGCGATCCTCTCGCTCGGCACGCGCCTCGCCGAAGCGCTCAAGGCCGCCGACGCGCTCGAGGCGCGCGGGCTCTCGACGACGGTCGCCGATCTGCGCTTCGCCAAGCCGCTCGACGAGGAGTTGATCCGCCGCCTGCTCACCAGCCATGAAGTCGCGGTGACGATCGAGGAAGGCGCGGTCGGCGGGCTCGGCGCGCATGTGCTGACCTATGCGAGCGACGCCGGGTTGATCGACGCGGGCCTGAAACTGCGCACCATGCGTTTGCCCGATCGCTTCCAGGATCAGGACAAGCCCGAATTGCAGTATAAGGAAGCCGGGCTAGACGCCGACGCCATCGTCGACCAGGTGCTGAAGGCGCTGCGGTGGAACGAGGGGGCGGTGACGGAGGAAGCGCGGGCGTGAAGGCTCTGACAGGGTTGGTTTTGGCGGCGACCGCGCTCGCGGCGCCCGCGCTGGCGGTGCGCGGGAAACCGGCCGACGATGGCATCACCCTCACCGTCGCGGTGGATAACGTGCGCGTCGCCAAGGGCGTGGTGCATATCGATCTGTGCCGCGAAGAGGAATTTCTAAAGGATTGCCCGATCAGCGCCGAAACCCCGGCGGTGCACGGCCGCACCGTGCTCGTCCTCCACGGCCTGCGCCCCGGCACCTATGCCGTGGAGGCGACGCTCGACGAAAATCACAATGGCAAGAACGATCGCGCGCTGTTCGGCATTCCCAAGGAAGGCGTCGGCTTTTCGAACGATGCGCCGATCCGGCTCGCCCCGCCACGCTGGAAGGATGCGATGTTCGAGCTGCACGCCGACAAGATGATCGAGCTCAAGCTCCGCTATTTCACCGGCCCGCGGAGCTGAGAGCGGCGTGCGCGCGGCGCAGCAATGGATTTATCGCGCTGTGTCGTTCAGCGCGGGGCGCCCCTGGCTGTTCGCGGCGCTGCTCGGCGCGCTGACGGCGCTCGCCGCCTGGTTCACCGTCACTCATTTCCAGATGACGACCGACACCGGCGCGCTGATCTCGCCCAAGGTGCAGTGGCGGCAAGACGAGGCGGCGGTCGACAAGGCTTTTCCCCAGCTCACCCAATCGATGCTGGTGATCGTCGACGGCGCGACCCCCGAGCTCGCCGAACGGGGCGCGGCAAGGCTCGCCGAGCGGCTGGCGGCGGACAAGGCGCATTTCCGCACCGTCAAACGCCCCGATGGCGGGCCGTGGTTCGATCGCGAGGGCGTGCTCTTCGGCTCGGTCGAGGAAGTGCGGCAATCGACCCAGGGGCTGATCCGCGCGCAACCCTTGCTCGGCCCGCTCGCCGCCGATCCCAGCTTGCGCGGGGTCGCGCAAGCGCTCGGCACGGTCGCGACCGGGGTGACGAACGGCGCGACGAGCTTCGCCGAGTCCGACGCGGCGCTGGTCGCGCTCGACGATGCGCTGCGCGCGGCGATCGCGGGCAATCCTGCCTATTTCTCATGGCAGCGGCTGTTCGCGAGCAAGGGCGGACCGGTGCCGCCGCTGCGCCGGCTGATCCTCACCCGCCCGGTGCTCGACTATGGCGATCTGAAGCCAGGCCATGCCGCGACCGACGCGGTGATGGCGGCGGCGCGCGCGCTCGGGCTCGACGCGGCGCATGGCGTGCGCGTGCAAGTGACGGGCGAAGTGCCGCTGAGCGACGAGGAATTCTCGACGCTCGAGGAGAATATCGGCTTCGTCGGGCTAGTGATGGCGCTCGCGATGCTCATTACTTTGTGGTTCGCGACCAAATCGGTGAAGACCACCGCCGCGATCGTGGTGACGACGCTCGCCGGGCTGGTGATCACGACCGCGCTCGGGCTGCTCGCGGTCGGGCAGTTCAACTTGATCTCGGTCGCTTTCATTCCGCTGTTCGTCGGCCTCGGCGTCGATTTCGGGATTCAGCTCACCGTGCGCTTCAATGAAGAGCGGCTCGCCGGGCGACGCGTGGTCGAGGCGTTGAAGGAAGCCGCCTGCGCGCTCGGCGCGCCGCTCGCGCTCGCGGCGGGGGCGATTTTCCTGGGGTTCGGGGCGTTTCTGCCGACCTATTATATCGGCATCGCCGAACTCGGGACGATCGCCGGCATGGGGATGATCGTCGCGCTGCTGCTTTCGGTCACGCTGCTCCCGGCGCTGCTCGTGCTGATGCACCCGGCGCGCCCGCGCCGCGAAGTGGGCTTTGCCGAGGCGGCGCCGCTCGACCGCTGGCTGCTGCGCCACCGGCGCGGCGTGCTTTGGGCGTTCGGCCTGTCGATGGCCGCGAGCATCGCGCTGCTGCCCTTGGTGGTGTTCGATTTCAACCCGATCCATTTGCGCGATCCGCAAGGCCCGGCGATGCGCGCGCTCACCGATCTGATGCGCGATCCGCTGCGCACCCCCAACACCATTTACGTGCTCGCCAAAAATCCCGACGCGGCGGCGACCTGGGCGCGGCGCGCCGAACGGCTGCCGCAAGTCGCGCAGGCCGTGTCGATCGATAGTTTCGTCCCCGGCGATCAAGGCGCCAAGCTCGCGCTGATCGAGGATGCCGCGCTGCTGCTCGACCTGACGCTCAACCCCTTCGACACCGCGCCGCCGCCGAGCGACGCCGAAACCGTCGCCGCGTTGCAAAGCGCGTCGGCCGCGCTCGTCCAAGCCGCCGCCGGCAAGCCGGGCGAGGCGAATGCCCATGCGCTCGCGCTCGGGCGCACGCTCGCCCGCCTCGCCGCCGCCCCGCCCGAAGCGCGCGCGCGGGCGAGCGCGGCGATCGTCCCTCCGCTCCAGGTGATGCTCGATCAGGCGCGCGCGGTGCTCCAAGCCGAGCCGGTGACGCGCGACACGCTGCCGCGCGAGATCGCCGAGGATTGGGTCACCGCCGATGGCCGCGCGCAGGTGCAGGTCTTCCCCAAGGGCGACAGCAATGACAATCGCGTGCTCGCCGATTTCGTGGTCGCGATGCGCAAGATCGCCCCGCATTTGACCGGGCTGCCCGTCTCCACCCAGGAAGCCGCGAAAACCGTCGCGCGCGCCTTCGTGCAAGCCGGGATCATCGCGCTCGCGCTGGTGAGCTTGTTGCTCTGGCTGGTGCTGCGCGATTGGCGCGAGGTGGCGTTCACGCTCGCGCCGGTGGTGCTCTCGGGCTTTTTGACGCTGGGGACGTGCGTGGTGATCGGCCAGCCGATCAACTTCGCCAACATCATCGCCTTCCCGCTGTTGTTCGGGGTGGGGGTGGCGTTCCACATCTATTTCGTGATGGCGTGGCGCGGCGGGGCGACCGATCTGCTGCAATCGAGCCTCGCGCGCGCGATCCTGTTTTCGGCGCTCGCGACGGGGAGCGCGTTCGGCGCGCTCTGGCTCTCGCGCCACCCGGGGACGGCGAGCATGGGCAAGATCTTGATGATCTCGCTCGCCTGGACCTTGGTGTGTGCGCTGATCTTCGAACCCGCGCTGCTGGGGCCGCCGCGCGACACGAAAAAGGCGTAGCGTAGGGAAGGGGCGGCGGCGCTCGCCGAGGGTGGGGCCCTCATCGGCGGGGGCGCTAGAGCTGTTTGCGATCGAACCGGTTCGCTCCTCCCCTGTAAGGGGAGGTGGCACGCCGCAGGCGTGACGGAGGGGTGTCCCCGGCAGTTCGAGGGCGACACCCCTCCACCATTCGCGACGCGAATGGTCCCCCTCCCCCTCTGGGGGAGGAGCTTTTTCCGTCGAGCTATTGGTTCGGTGTGATCGCAAACAGCTCTGGAAATCGTTTCCGGAGGTTTGTCGCAAACTTTTGTCGTCACCCCGCCCTCGAGCCGGGGTCCCGCTTCGCCTGCCGTCGCTAAGCCAGCGGGACCGCGGGTCGAGCCGGGGAGACGGGCCGCGAAGAACGGCGGGCAAGCGTCAGCGTGGTTGCGCGGGGAGTTGCTCGGGCGGGGTGACGTTCGCGTCGGGCGCGCGCGTGGTGCCGGGGTCGGCGGCGGGCGCCGCCTCGCCCGGATCGCCCGGATCGGTGAGCGGATCGTCGAGCGGCGAGCGCTGTTTGCGGCCGCGCAGTTCGTCCACCTCGACCTTGCGATCCTGCAAATAAAGCGAGCGGATCGTCGCATAGGGATCGGCGGCGGTGCGGGTGATCATCTTGAACTGAACATCGGTATCGATCCGCTGCTGCAGCCCCAGCACCAACGCCCGCCCGATTTGATAATCGATCCGATCGAAGGGCTCGCCGATCGCGAGCGGATAAATCAACCCCTGCGCCTGATCGCCGAGCGTGTCGCGCAGGGTGGAGGGGCCGATCAGCGGCAGAAACAGATAAGGCCCAGGTCCCACGCCATAGCGCGCGAGCGTGTTGCCAAAGCCATTGTTGCGATGCGGCAGGCCCTCGCCCTTGGCGACGTCGATCAACCCGCCGATCCCCAATGTGGTGTTGATGGTGAAGCGGCCGAGGGTGCGGATCGCCTTGCCGGGGCGCAGCTGGAGCAGATCGTTGAGGAAGACGAGCGGTTCGCTGACGTTGACGAGCAAATTGCGCAGCGCCAGCCGGATCGGCTTGGGGATGATCGTCTTGTAGATGATCGCGAGCGGGCGGAAGAAGATGCGGTCGAGCGTCAAATTGAGCTTATACATCGCCCGGTTGAATTTTTCATAGCGATCGCCCTTGGCATGGCCGCTCGGCGCGGCGAGCGCGACGTCGGGCGCGGCGATCGGCGCGGGCTCGGCCTGTTCGCCGGGCTGGGCGATCACATAAGCGATCGCCGGCGGCGGCGCGGCGGTGATCTCCAGCGCCGCCGCGCCGCCATCGATGGGGGCGGCGACGGGGGCGGCGGTGGGCGCCTC
>FRDC01003010.1_pt1 | contig 19058 bp, 15 predicted proteins | sample 1106171 | NCBI WGS metagenome assembly FRDC01 (sample SAMEA3930566, study PRJEB13176) | freshwater metagenome | biome: Drinking water system; feature: drinking water; material: water | place: Singapore | collected 2014-12-20 | reverse complement strand
CGTAGCCTTCCAAGCTAAAGACGCGGGTTCGATTCCCGCTACCCGCTCCAGAAATACCCTTCAAAATCAGATTTTTAAGAAGCATGACAAAATCTTTGCGCCGAGAAAATCGCGCCAGCTAGAAAATAGCTAGAAGCCCGTGAGCATTTTTGAACATCAAGTAGCAAGTCAGGCAGGTGGCCAAACCAACGGGCGACAAATAGACAACGGAAACAAGTGGTGGGTCGCACTTGTGCGTACGTAGCGAACGCATTGACAGGCGCCGAGCGCTGAATTTCGTGCGATTTTATGGGACATCGGTCCGGTCACGCGGTAACCCCGCCATTTTATCGGTATCACGAGGCCGCCAATCGGATCATACTCAATTGTCCTATTTACACCCAGCAGGTCGGCGGTTCGATCCCGTCACCGCCCACCAATAACCCACCGATTTCGTTGTGAATTGTTGATCCGTAGCGGGATCAAATTTTCAGTGCTGATTTCGGGAACTAGCCGGGGAACTAGATTCCGAGCGTCTCCATATATGTTTTGAGGCGTTCCCACTGGTTCAACATGTCGCAGGTTGGAAGCAGGTCAGCACAGCTCTCACTGCAATTGGCGACCCCGGCGGAAGACGGCCACCTAACGGCTGCGGCGCTCGGAGGCGTCCAGCCTTGTTTGGCGGGGCGCTCCTGAAGTCGTTGGTTCAAATCTAGCCCCCGCCCCCAACTTTTCTCAATAAAATCAGAGCTATAACGACCGACAAGATCATCGGCGTACAGAGCGCTTTTCCCGCGAGCTACCATATAGCTACCATCTGAATTCCAATTTGCGCTTTCCGGAATCTTGCCTTGCCGGAATACGCAGCTGGGGATGGTCAAGACTATTGCCTCTCGAGCTGAACAGACCGCCATTGGTAAAGTCGCCGTCCATTGAGCCGAACGATTGAATGACTCCACGCCAATTTTTCTTCCGCGACCGCGGAGAAAGCTCATCGCACCGCCAAGAAAACGACACTCCACGAAGCGCATCCATTAAAAGCGATCGCCGGTGCAGGTCTTAATCCGTCTGTTGGTCGCTTGCCTGCGAACCCAGACTTTCGGGCGTCAGAATGCCGATGGCGGCGAGGAGCCGGAACGTCGCCGCCCGGGCGTCATGTTCGGCGTTCGCAAGGGCTACTTGCGCGTCAAGATATTCTTGTTCCGCATCGAGGACGTCGAGCGTGCTGCGCAAGCCAGTCTCTTCTTCCCGTCGCACGCCGTTGAGGGCGAGTGCGTTGGCGCGCACCTGCGCCTGCGTTGACATTATGTTCGCGCGCGCGGCGGCGAGGCGTTGCCATCCGGCGGTGACGAGCGAATCAACTTCGCGTTCGGCCGCATCAATGCGACGACGGTCCGCGGTATTAACCGCGTTCGCTTCGCGCACACGCGAAAGATTGAGCCCGCCGAGAAAAAGCGGCGCTGTCATTCGCACGCCATAGGAGAACTGCTCATCTTTCGCAATGAATGACGAAGGCTCCTCGGCATATCGATAGCCGGCGGTCAACGAGACGGTCGGCGAAAACGCGCCCTTGGCGATGGCGACGCCGCGACGGGACGCCTGCTCCCTCATTTGCGCCTGCAGGATGACGGGCGAAAGCTCGCGCGCGATCGTCTTTGCGTCATCGAGCGTTTCCGGCGCTTCCGGCAAAGCGGGAGCCTCTTCAAGGGTTCCCGGCATTTGCCCGATGATTTGTTCGAAAGTCGCGCGGCTGACGGCCAGCTCCGCTTGCGCATCAGTCATCCTTGCGCGCGACTGCGCCAGGCGCGCTTCGCTTTGCGCGACGTCCGTTTTCGTGACCTCGCCGATTTCAAAGCGGATGGCGGTTTCCTCGTTCTGCTTCAGCAAGACCGAAACGTTGTTTTCTGTTGCCTTGAAGACGATCATGTCGCGCACGACGCCGACATAGGCTGTCGCCGCTTGCACAAGAATGTCCTGCTCGACGATGGTTAACTGCGCGCCGCCGGCCTTTGCGCGCGCTTTTGCTTGCCGGATGGCGTTGACATTGCGCAGGCCGGCGAAGATCTGCTGCTCGCCCTGCACGTCGGCGGTCGCCGTATTGAGTTTGAAACTGCGCTCGCCGGCGCCGGCGCTGAACAATTCGCTGTTGACCGATTGGTCGTTGTCGACCTTTTCATAGCCGGCGCCGGCGGTGATCTGCGGCAGGCCGCCCGCTCTGGCCTGGGCAATGCCTTCCTTGACTGCGTCAAGCTGGGCGCGTTCGGCGTTGATTTGCGGATTGGTGGAATAGGCGAGGGCGAGCGCCTCATCGAGAGTCTGCGCCGCCGCGCCGGCGGCGAAATTTCCGGTCGTGGCCGCAAGAATCCATACCGCGCTCCTTTTGAGCAGTGGTCGGCGGAATTGCGGCGGACAGATCGGACGCAACATGATGCAAGCCCCTTATTCGGCGGCCTTCTTTACAGAAGAGTGTTGAACCTGCCCCTGCTTGAAGAGGGCGCGCCGCGCTGTGTCGTAGAGTCTTTTGGCAAGCCTGTTGACGTCGCCCGGAACCATGTAGGCGGCCGGCACGACGAGCAGCGTGAGGATGGTCGAGGACGCAAGCCCGCCGATGATCAGATAGCCGAGCGAGTTCCGCCACTCAGCGCCGTCGGAATTGGAGAGCGCGACGGGAATCATGCCGAATATCGCCGCGAAGGCTGTCATCAGGACCGGCCGCAGACGCTCCGGGCAGGCTTTCAGAATCGCATCGTGCGCCGACGCGCCCTCTTCGCGAAGCTGGTTCGCCCGATCGACAAGCAGGATGCCGTTCTTCATCACGATCCCCATCAGCGCGATCAGGCCGATCTGCGCGAAAAGCGACATCTCCTGGCCGCCGAAATAGAGCATCGCGAAGGCGCCGGAGAAGGAGAGAGGGGCCGTCAGCATGATGACGATCGGTTGCACGAAGGAATTGAACTGGCTCGCGAGGACGATATAGAGCGCGACCATCGCAAGGCCGAACGCGAATATGATCGCCGAAATCGACTCGTTCATCCGGCGCACCGAGCCTTCATAGCTGATCTGCATGCCGGCGGGGGGAGGGTTCTCGGCGATGATCTCTACGAGCGCGTCGGTCGCGGTTCCGAGGGCGACGTCCGAGGCCGTATTAGCGAGAATGGAAATCTGCCGCGCCCGGTCCTGCCGCTGGATCTGCGCGGGCCCGCTTGCAAAGCGCAAGGTTGCGACATTGGCGAGATCGATGAGCCTTCCGGATTCGGCGCGTATCTGGATCAGCCCCAGCTGTTCGGGCGTTTGCCGTTGCGATTCCTCAAGGCGCACGCGCACGTCATATCGGCGCCCGCCTTCCTCGAAGGTTCCGGCGTCGACGCCGCCGATGACGGTCCGCGCCGTCGTCGCCATCGTCCGGGCCGGGATTTCAAGATCGCCCGCGCGGGTGCGGTTGAAGTCGATCAGGAGCTCAGGACGGCCCGCTTCCGAACTGTCGCGGAGATCCGAGTAAAGATTTGTCGCGGCCATTTTGGCCATGATTGAGCGCACATATTTGTCGATCTCGGGCAGGGAGTCGCCGCGCACGACGAGTTCGATGTCGCCGGTCGATACGCCGCCGCCGGAAATCCAGGGGACTTCCGCCACCGTCACTTCAGTCGCTTGCGGAACGGCGGCGCGAATCGCATCCCGCGCAATGTCCATCACTTCAAACTGGTTGATGCGACGGTCTTGCTTGGGCGTGATCGATGCATAAAGATCAATGAGGTTCGACTTGCCCTGGCTGCCCGCGCCGGCGGTGAGAAACACGTTCCTGACATGCTCAACCTCACGCAGCTTTTGCGTGATCGCGGCGATCGCCTTTTTCGACTCTCCGACCCCTGCGCCCTGCGGCAGCTCGATCGCCGCCAGAAATTCGCTGCGGTCCGCTTTCGAGGTGAAGCCGCTCGGAACCTTGGAGGCGAAAAATCCGCCGACGAAAAGGGAACCGGCCGCCGCGACGAGCGCGAGATAGCGCCAGAGCACGACCTTTTTCACCACCCCGCCGTAAAATTTGTCGAGCCGCCGATGAAAATTGTCGATCGGGCGCAGCAATGGCGGGTGGGATTCCGGTTTCAGGAACCGCGACGCCAGCATCGGCGTCAGCGTCAAGGCGACGAGGAGCGAGACCGACACCGCGAAAACGATGGCGAGCCCATATTGCAGGAAAAAGCGGCCGACGATGCCTTCCATGAAGGCGATCGGCACGAACACGGCTAACGTCGCGAAGGTGCCCGCAAGGACGGCGAGCGCGACGCGCGCAGTGCCTTCCCGCGCGGCGACCTCAGGGGCGACGCCGGCATCGATGTCCCGCTGCACGCTTTCGACGACGACGATCGCGTCATCGACGAGGAGGCCGATGGTTACCGTCAGGGCGAGCAGGGTCAGCATGTTGATGGTGAAGCCGTAAACGTCGAAGGCGAAGAAGGCCGAGACGAGCGATGTCGGAATCGCGATCGCCACCATCAGCGTCGCGCGCCAGCTCAACAGAAAGAAAAAGGTGACGATGACGACCAGAATAATCGCAATTTCGAGTTCATGGGTGACGTCCTCGATGGAGGACTCGATGAACCGGCTGACGTCGCGCGCGACGACCAGCTCATATCCCGCCGGCGCGGCCGACTGCAGGCGCGCGACCTCCGCATGGACGGCGTTCGCCACCTCAAGCGTATTGCGGCCGGATTGACGGCGGATTTCGAGCGAGACGCCAGGACGTCCGTTGAATTCGGCGTAAGAACGCTCGTCTTCAAGCCCGTCTTCGACCCTCGCCACATCGGCGATCCGCGTCGGCGCGCCGCTGTCGCGAAACGCTACCACCAGATCGCCGAACTCCTGCGGCGTGCGGGCTTCGGAGACGGTCCTCGCGCCATATTCGCGCGCGCCGCCGCCGACTTCGAGGCGCCCGCCGGGCACTTCCGCATGTTCAGTTCGCACGGCGCGCACGACATCGTCCGCGGTGACCCCGAACGCCCGCAGCTTGTTCGCGTCGAGCCAGATGCGGATTTCGCGCAGGCGGCCGCCGACGATCGAGACGGATCCGACGCCCGGAAGCCGCTGGAGCGCCTCCTTGACGACCTCATCCGCGTAAGTCGACAAATCGCCGATCTCGTCGTTCGAGGCGATCATCACGGACATGATCGGCGCAGCGTCCGGATCGACCTTCTCGATGACCGGCGGATCGATTTCCGTCGGCAGATCGCGGAGCGCGATATTCACCTTGTCGCGGACATCCTGCGCCTTTACGTCGACGTTTTCCTCGAGTTCGAATTCAACGAAGACCTGAGACAGCCCGTCGGCGCTTGTAGAGCGCAGCTGCTTGATCCCGGAAATGGTGTTGACGTTCTCCTCGATGATGTCGGAGACCTCGGTCTCCATCGTCTCGGGGCTCGCGCCTTCGAGCGTCGTCGTCACGGCGACATAGGGAAATTCGACATTGGGAAAAAGATCGACGCCAAGCCGGCCGGCCGAGATCGCGCCGAGCACGACAAGCGCGCCGATGATCATCACGGCAAGCACCGGCCGCTTGATCGAAAGATCGACGAGCCACATCAGGCGGACTCGGTCATGACAGGATCGCCGGCGGCGATCGGCTCGCCGTTCGGCACGATGACATCGTCGTCGGCGTCAAGGCCCTCCATGACGGCGATCGTTCCGTCTGGTTGTTCGTCAATGACGACGCGGACTTTTTCGGCGCGACCGTTTTTCGGCGTCAGGACATAGGCGCCGGCGTCGTCCGTCAGCGCGGCGCTTGCCGGAATCGTCATCACTTCTGATTCGACGGCAGCAATCTCGACGCGCGCGAACTGCCCGGATTTGAGCGCGTAGTCCGAATTATCGATGGGCAGCCGCAATTCGACCGTTCTTGCGGCGGCGTCGAGTTTGTCGTTGAGGACGGCGACATAGGATTGGCGCGGCTCGGGCTGCGTTTCGACATAAACGAGCGCCTTCTGGCCGACCTTCAGCGCGCCGAGGTGCTGTTCCGGAGCGAAGACGACCGCGACGACAATGTGGTTCTCCTGAATTTGCAGCACTGAGGATTCAGCGCCGCCGCGAAAAACATTGGTCAGATAAACGCCTTCGTCATTGAAGCGCTGCGTAATGACGCCGTCATAGGGCGCTTTGACGGTCGTATCCTCAAGATTCGTGCGCGCTGTTTTGAGCTCGGCTTCCCGCTTTTCGGCCTCCGCCGCGGCGACGTCCAACGCTGTTCGCGCATCATCGACACGCGACTGCGCGGCATAGCCATCTTCTTTCAGCTTCAGGATCCGGTCATAGGCGACCCGGGCGTTGCGTAAATTCGCCTTTGCAAGCGCCAAATTCGCCGTCGCTTCTTCCGCTTCTCGTTCATAGAGCGACGGCCGCGTCTTGAAGAGGGGATCGCCTTTCTTGACGCGATCGCCGACATTGACGAAAATTTTTTCAACGACGCCCTCGACGAGCGGGCCGATATTGCTGGTTTGCTTTGAGCCGATCGAACCTGTCGCGACGATCGTCTGACGGATCGTCGCGGGCTTCGGTTTTGCGATCGAAACGAGTTTCGTCGCGGGACCGGAAGCCTCGGACACAGTTGCATCTGTGACCGCCCGCTTTCCGGATTCGTCCCCGGCGCCGCAGCCGGCAAGACAGGCCGAAGCCGCTACGATTGCAGCGCCCGCCCGCAACAGATCATCAAAATGCATCGTCAACACCGCATGTACGCAAAGACCATCTCTTCCACGGCGCAGGCATCTTGCCATACTGGGATTTAATATGCTAGTATATAGAAATCATGGTCAGAAAGTAAACGGCCAATGGGCGGGACCAACGATCATCTCGATCGAAATCCGGGCTATCTCGTAAACGACGTCGCCCGGCTGCTGCGGCGCGAATTCGACAGGCGCGTGAAACATGTCGGCCTCACCCGGTCGCAGTGGTTCGTGCTTGCGCATCTTTATCGCAATGACGGACGAACCCAGCGGGCGCTGGCCGATGAACTGGACATGGAAGCGGCCCCCTTGGGACGTCTTATCGATCGTCTCGAGGAAAGCGGCTGGGTGCGCCGTGCGCCGGCGCCGGGAGACCGGCGCGCGAATCTGGTCCACCTCACTGACAAGATCATTCCCAAAATCGAGGATCTCCGGGCCGCAGCAGAACTTCTTTACAAGGACGCTTTCAATGGACTTCCCGCGAAACGCATAGACGACTTCATCGAAGCGCTGACAATCGCAAAATCAAACCTTCTGGAGCTTGGCGCGGGATCAGTCGGAGAATCCGAAGACTCTTCTGCCGTCGTTGATCCTTTGCACCGCGTCCGCCGCAAAGCGGCCAGGAAAGAAGGAAGACGGCGCGCATGAGGCAACATCAAATGTCGCCTGGAAATCACGGCGACTCGCCGGCTTTGGCGGATATGGTGAGGTCGTATCTGTTCGGGGATCATCCGTTATTTGCAAGCTTGCAGATGGAGCCGAGCAAGGTCGCCGCCGACGAGGTCTCGATTTTCGCGACAATCCCGGCCTGCTTTTCGCACCAGCGCGACGATGCTTTTGCGCATCCCGGCGCTTACACGATTATTCTCGACACGGTGTTCGGCTTGGCTGTGTTTGCTAAGATTGAGCACCCAAAATCCATCGCCACCATCAATCTGAAGACGGAATATCTTCGCCCGATCGAGGTCGGCGCAAGAGTCATCTGCACCGCGGAATGCCATTTCATCAGCAGGAATATCGCCCGAACGCGCGGGGAAATTGTCGATTATGACGGCAGGCCGCTCGCCAGCGCGACCGGCGCCTTCATGATCGGCAGCGGCGGGCCGGACTTCGTCCGGCTTGCGGAAGAGCCGCGTTCATGACGCGGTTGATGAACTCACCGCTTAAGGATTGGCTTTCCTTTGATTTATCGGAAAGCGAGGCGGGTCCCATTTATTCCATCACGCCAGGCGAGGATCATGTCGGCAATCCGCTGATCAAGGCGCTGCATGGCGGGATCGTCTCGACATTTCTGGAGCTTGCCGCGCTCGATGAAATGCGTCGCGTACTCGGCCGGGATCAGAATGGCGAAACGATCAATATCAACGTCGACTATCTGAAATCGGTCAGACTGGCGCCGCTGTTCGCGAGGGCGAGCATCGCGAAAGCCGGCCGCCGCCTTGTCTTTGTCGATTGCCAAGCATGGCAGGACGACGAGGACTCCCCGGTTGCGAAGGCGACATGTTCGTTCCTGAACAAAAATGGCGCCGCAACCTCCCTTGCGAGCGCCCAACTGGCCCCCTGGAGCGTAATTTCTCCGGGGGGCAATTCTTTGACATGAGCGAATGACAATTGAGGTCTTCTGATGAGGGGTTGAACGGAACGCGGCTGATCTTCCCTGAAACTGATCAGGCGCCAGGCGAGCCTGCCGGTGGAACCCCTAACGGCGGCTCGCCGCTCACTCGAGCTAGGGGTTATCTGAAAAATGTAAGGACGGCGTAAAGCCGGAAGCGTCAACATAAAGGAAGGGGACGGAAATGAGACTATCAGGGAAAAGCGGCAAATCATCAATGGTTGCCAGCCGCCTATTGGGCGGAGCCGCAATCGGCGTGCTTTCAGTAACGGCGCCGGGTTATGCGCAGACCGACGAGATCGTCGTCACCGCTACGAAGCGGGAACAGACGCTGCAGGAAGTGCCGATCGCGGTCAGCGTTGTCGATGACCGCTCCATCGAACAGTCGAATGTGCAGGACCTTTTCGACCTGCAGACGATGGTGCCGAGCTTGCGCATCAGTCAGCTGCAAAACTCGTCTCAGACGAACTTCATTATTCGCGGCTTCGGCAACGGTGCGAACAATCCGGGCATCGAAAGCTCGGTCGGCGTTTTCATCGACGGCGTTTACCGCTCTCGATCGGCCGCAGCGATTCTCGACCTGCCGGTGCTTGAGCGCGTTGAAATCTTGCGCGGCCCGCAGTCGACGCTATTCGGCAAGAACGTGTCGGCGGGCGCGATCTCGATCACCACAAAGAGACCGGAATTCGAATGGGGCGGTCTCGCCGAGGCGAGCTACGGCAATTTCGACGAAGTCATCTTCCGCGGATCGCTGACCGGGCCGATCTCCGACAAGCTCGCAATCCGCCTTTCCGGCAGCACCAACAACCGCGAAGGCTACTACACCAACGTCATCGACGGCGCCGACATCAATGAACGCGACCGTTGGGCGATCCGCGCCGACCTCCTGTTCGAACCGACCGACAGCGTCACCTTCCGCATCATCGGGGACTACAACAAGATCGACGAAGTCTGTTGCGGCGCAGTTCAATTGCTGAACAGCCCGGCGACCGCGTTCGCCATCGGCGGGCCGGCGCCCGTCTTTCTCGGCCGCACGATCGACCCCGCCGGCGACCAGGATTTCTCGGTCGCCTTCGACGCGCAAGTGCGCAACCAGTTGACGGGCAAAGGCATCTCCGGCCAGATGGACTGGGATTGGGGCGGCGCGCAGCTGACCTCGATCACCGCCTATCGCGAACAGAGCGACACCTCGGAAACCGACGCCGATTTCAGCGGCGCTGCGATCATCACCAACCCGCAAGCGCGCGACTTCGAAACGTTCACGCAGGAAATCAGGCTCGCCTCGACTGGCGACAACACGATCGACTGGCTGATCGGCGGCTTTTACTTCGACGAGAACGTGTCCTCGTCGCGCGACGTGATTTTCGGGCCGGACGCCCGCGGATACACAGACGGCCTGACGACGCTGCTCGGCCAGCCGGGCGCGCTTGGGACCTTCGAAGCAGCCCTTTCGTTGCCGGCCGGCACCTTCTTCGCGCCCGGCACGGGGGTTTTCGGCGACTATCAGATGGACAACGTGTCCTTCTCGATTTTCGGCCAGCTTGATTTCAAGGTGACCGAGCGCCTCACGCTTTCAGGCGGCGTCGCCTATCTCGACGACAAGAAGGAAGTCATCGGCACCAGCGTTCTGACCGACGCGCTTTCGAACATCAACCTCGTTCAGGTCGGTTTCGCCGGGGCGTTTCAGACGATTACCGGGCTGCCGCCAACGCCCGCGAACATCGGGGCAAACCCCGCCGCCGCGGCGGCGGCGACGGCGATTTCGACGACGCCTTGCTCGGCCATGAACCCGCCGCCGGCCTGCAATTCGGCGCTCGCCTTTGCGCCGCTGCAGTTCTTCGATCCGCAGGTCAACTTCCCGAACGCCAGCGAAGACGGCGTTTTCAAAGGGGACAAAGTCACCTACACGCTGCGCGCCGCCTATGACGTCAGCGACTGGCTGAACGCCTATTTCACCTATTCGAAGGGCTGGAAAGCCTCGGCCGTCAACCTGTCATCCGATGGTTCGCCGCCCGACCCGGTCACCGGCCTTGGCCGCGCGGCGGGCCCGGAAGACGTGACGCTTTATGAAGTCGGCTTCAAGGCGAAGTTCGACCAAGGCTATATCAACGTCGCGGTGTTCGATCAGACGATCGAAGGTTTCCAGTCGAATATCTTCATCGGCACCGGCTTCGTGCTCGCCAACGCCGGCGAGCAATCGGTTCGCGGCTTCGAGGTCGAATCGCTCTGGCAACCGGCCGAACCGCTCGTCGCGACCTTCGGCCTCACTTATCTCGACCCTGAATACGACTCCTTCCCGAACGCGCCCTGCGCGTCGTTCGTCGGAGTTGCGCCGGCGGCGTGCCTGGTGCCGGGCGCGACAACCTTTGACGCGTCGGGTCTCCGCCCCGCGGGCATCTCGAAATGGTCGATCGCAACGTCGCTGACCTACACCCAGCCGATTAGCGACACGCTCGAAATGTATCTTCGCGGAGAATTCGACTTCCAGTCGGATGTGCAGACGGTCGAGAATGTTCCCGCAGCGGTGTCCTCACGCCAGGTCGAGAACCTCAACCTGTCGGTCGGATTCAACTGGGAGAACGGCTTTGAGATACAGGGCTGGATGCGCAACGCCCTCGATGACCAATATCTCATCCAGGCGTTCCCGACGACCGCGCAGCAAGGCTCGTTCACGGGCTATCTCAACGAACCGCGCACTTATGGCGTGACCGTCCGCAAGAAATTCTGAGCGGACGTATTATTGATGTAGGAAGTGGTCTTCAGATCGCCCCCGTTTGCGGACGGGGGCGATTCATTTTCGAGTGCGAGCAAGGCCGTTCTTCCGTGACGGGTTTTACGGGTCGAGAGAGAGTCTCGCGGCCGCCCGTCGCGGAGAATTCCCATGCCCCTTCAGGTTCTGGATGCCCGTTCCGATGCGTCGGGCGGTTACAAGGTCAATGTCTCGCGCGGCACGCGCGTCGGGCGCGTCTCGTCCGAATGGTTCTCCCGTCCCGACGACGAGCGGTTCCTGTCGCTCACCGATCTCCACGCGTCGGTGAAGGGCCGCGCGGCGAAGAGCCGGACGAGGGTCGTCGAAAGCGCGGCGATCCGCGTTGAAGCCACGCGCGACGATGCCGAAAAGCTCGCACTCCTCCTGCCGGAGAGCGACGCGCCTGTCGCGCCGACGCACTGGTCCTTCGGCCAACTTGCGAGCCTCGTTGGCGCGCCAGCGTCCTATATGCGCCAGCTGCCGGCGCCGCTCGCGGCGATCAATCTGCAATATGGGCTGACGACGCATCGCGCCGAGCAGGTGAAGACGGTGGAAACGGAAGACGGCCGCACCGAGCTTCGCGCCGTCACCGGTCCCGACTATGGCCGCATCTTTGACCACGAGCTTGTCTCGGCGGTGATGAAGATCGCCGGCGACGGCGTCGGCGACACGCGCTGGAAAATCCCCGGCGTCCTCGACTGGTCGACCGGCGTCTACAACCCGAGCGCCGTAGTGAGCCGCGACTCGACCACGCTCTACGCCTCCGACCGCGATGTCTTCCTGTTCCTCGTCGATGATCTGAACCCCATCGAGGCGGGCAAGCTCCCCGACGGCTCGCCCGATCTCTTCTTCCGCGGCTTTTATTGCTGGAACTCGGAAGTCGGCGCGAAGACGCTCGGGCTCGCCTCCTTCTATCTTCGCGCCGTCTGCCAGAACCGCAATCTCTGGGGCGTCGAGGATTTTCAGGAAATCGTCATCCGGCACAGCAAATATGCCTCCGACCGCTTCGCACGCGAAGCCGCCCCGGCGCTGACGCGTTTCGCGAATTCCTCGCCGCAGCCCTTCATCACATCGATCCGCTCGGCGCGCGAGCAGATCGTCGCCCGGGACGATGACGACCGCAGCGACTTCCTGAGGAAGCGCGGCTTTTCGAAAGCTGAAACTCAGACGATCATCGAAACGGTGCTCGCGGAAGAGGGAAGGAAACCATCCTCCGTCTTCGATTTCGTGCAAGGCATCACCGCCGTCGCACGCGGCAAGTCCCATCAGGATGCACGGCTTGATTACGAGGCGCGCGCCAAGCGACTGCTCGAAGCCGCCTAGCAGCGCATTCGTTTCGGAGGATTCGTCCATCTTTCCCGTCCGGCTCACAAGTCAGAGCCGGTCGGGATTTCCGTGACGGGTTTGGAGGTCGAGAGAGAGTCTTTCGGCCGGCCCGTCGCGGAGACTTACCTATGGCCAAGCCGAAACCGAAGGCGAAACCCGCCGCGATCCTCGCGCTAAGCGCGTCGCGGGACATTCCTCTCAGCAAGCTCGTTCTTTCCCAGTCGAATGTCCGCCAGATAAAGGCCGGCGTCTCGATCGAAGAGCTTGCCGAGGACATCGCCCGGCGAACGCTCCTCCAGAGCCTCACCGTGCGCGCTGTTTTGGATGAGGCGGGCGCCGAGACCGGAATGTACGAAGTCCCGGCTGGCGGCCGGCGCTTCCGCTCGCTGCAATTGCTGGTGCAGCAGAAGCGACTTCCGCCCGATGCGCCGATCCCTTGCGTCATCCGCACCGAGGGCCTCGCCGAGGAAGACAGCCTCGCCGAAAACATCCAGCGCGCGCCGCTGCATCCGCTAGACCAGTTCCGCGCCTTTCAAACTTTGCGCGAAAAAGGCAAGAGCGAGGAGGACATCGCCGCCGCCTTCTTCGTGACGCCGGCGGTCGTGAAGCAGCGGCTGAAGCTCGCGGCCGTCGCGCCGGCGCTGCTCGACACCTACGCGGACGACGCGATGACCCTCGAGCAGCTGATGGCGTTTACGGTGAACGGCGACCATCAGCGCCAGGTTGAAGTCTGGGAGGCGCTGAAGAACGGCTATAATCGCGAGCCCTACCACATCCGCCGCCTGCTGACTGAAGGCACCATCCGCGCCGGCGACAAGCGGGCGCGCTTCTTTGGAACCGATGCGTATGAAGCGGCTGGCGGGACAGTCCTCCGCGATCTCTTTTCCGACGCTGATGACGGCTGGCTCCAGGACGCAGGCCTCCTCAATCGCCTCGTCGCCGAGAAACTTGAAGCGAGCGCCGCCGAGCTTCGCGCTGAGGGCTGGAAATGGGTCGACGCGACCGTCGATTTTCCGTACGGCCACACCTTCGGTCTCCGCCGCATTGAGGGCGAACGCGCGCCGCTCACCGGCGACGAGCAGCAAGCCTATGATGCGCTCAAGGCCGAGTTCGAGGCGCTGCAAGAGCAATATGAGGCCGCCGAGGAACTGCCCGAAGAGGCGGACAAGCGCTTCGGCGAACTCGAAGCGGCGATCGAGGCGATAGAGGAGCGCCCGTTCCGCTATCCGCCTGAGGAGATATCCCGCGCCGGCGTCTTCGTCAGCCTCGATCAATCCGGCGCCCTGCGCATCGAACGCGGCTTTGTCAGGCCCGAAGACGAGGCGCCAGCAGAAACAGCGGAGTCGCCGGAATCTACCGATGGAGTCGGCGCTGACGAGGCTGACGCCGACACGCGCGCTGCCTCAGATGACGCAGACGCGGGAAGCGGCGATATAGAGGAGAATGGGGACGACGGCGCGGGCCGTACTCTCCCAGATCGGCTCCTCATTGAACTCACCGAATGGCGCACGCTTGCGATGCGCGACGCGCTCGCCAAATGTCCAGACATCGCCTTCATCGCGGCGCTGCACACGCTCTGCCTCGATCTCTTCTATACGCAAGGGGGCGGGAGCTGCGTCGACATCGCGGCGCGGCAATGCGTCCTGAGAAGCGGCGCCGCTGGCCTTGCCGACAGTACGGCGGCAGCGTCGATTGACGCGCGCCACCAGGCCTTCGCCGACCTCCTTCCTGGCGACCCGGATACGCTCTGGGAGGCGCTCGTCGCGATGGAAGAACCGCAACGCGCGCTCCTATTCGCGCATTGCGTCGCGCTCACCGTCGATGCGGTGTTCAGGCCCTATGACCGCCGCTCGGCCGCGCTCGCCCATGCCGATATTCTCGCCGGCGCAATCGATCTCGATGTCGCTTCGGCCGGCTGGAAGCCGACGGCGGAAGGGTATTTCCTGCGCGTCTCAAAAGCGCAGATCCTCGACGCCGTGCGCGAAGCGAAAGGCGAGGATACCACCGAACGGCTTGTCTCCCTCAAGAAGCCGAACATGGCGCGCGCCGCCGAGGACCTGCTTCGCGACGCTGTTTGGCTCCCGACATGTTTGCGGACGAATCGTCCGGTGGACGCGTCGGCCGAAGCGAACCCGCATTTGGACGACCGCCCGCCGATCGATGGCGACGCGCCTGAAGCGACGTCAGTCGATGTTCCGGCCTCCGCTGCAATCGCAGCGGAATAGAAGCCGGTCGCTTTCTCTCACGCCTGACCTCAAGGCCCGCCCGAACGGCGGGCCTTGTTCATGGAGCACGCCATGCCGCCAACAAGCGGAGAGATCGCGCGCCGTCTCGCCATGCGCGCCGAAGAGGTCTGCCGCCGCTATCTGCCGAACGGAAAGCGCGTCGGCGGCTATTGGATCGCCGGCGATGTTCGCGGCGCGAAGGGGCGGAGCCTTTTCGTGCGGCTCACCGGGCCTTCCTCCGGCAAAGGCGCCGCAGGGCGATGGTGTGATGGTGCGACGGGTGAACATGGCGACCTTCTCGATCTCATCGCCGCGTCGTGTCGGCTTACAGACCATCGACACGTCCTTGACGAGGCGCGACGCTTCCTGAGCCTTCCGTCATGCGATGCGCCCCTTCGCCGTCAGGTCAGTGGTCGAGACCCGACGCTTGCGGCGCGAAACCTGTTCGCCGCTTCCACGCCGATCGCAGGAACGCTGGCCGAGACCTATCTCAGATCGCGCGGCATTACGGGCTTGCCTAGTCTCGACGCGCTCCGCTTTCACCCGCGTTGCTATTATCGCGCGAATGCGCATGCGCCGGCCGAGCGCTGGCCTGCCATGATCGCCGCCGTCAGTGTCCCATCGGGCCGTATAACGGGCGTTCAACGCACCTATCTCGCCCGTGACGGATCGGCGAAAGCTCCGCTCGCTGCGCCGCGCAAGGCGCTGGGGCGGATCGCCGGGAACGCTGTGCGCTTCGGCGATCCGGGCGAAGTTATGATTATCGGCGAGGGCGTCGAGACCGTACTCTCGCTGCGGGCCATCATGCCGATTATCCCGATTGCCTCTGCTCTGTCGGCGCAAAACCTTGGCGTTTTTCGGCTGCCATCGTCGCTGAAGCGCCTCTATATCGCTGCCGATCGCGACGAGGCTGGCATGGGCGCCGCCGGGCGCCTTCGCCAGCGCGCGATCGCTGAAGGCGTTGACGCCGCCGTCCTTCTGCCCATCTTCAACGACTTCAACGACGACCTCTTGCACATCGGCCGCGATGCGATGGCGGCGTCACTCGCCGTGCAACTCCATCCGCAGGATCGCGCAGCGCTTTTAGTCGGCCGCTGACTGGCGATGCGTATCGGCTGAAGGTCGTCGCCGTTCCTCAATCGCCAGCGCTGGACTCCTCTCGTCTCCGATCAGCGCACCGCGCGTGTGCGTTGATTCTGGGCGATGGGGCCGGAAGCGCCGCGCCGCCGCAAGGCCGGGCCCCGGGTTTCTTCCCCTGGCGGAGCATAGACGGCGACGCCGCTGCGCTTCGTAAACTTCGCGAACCGCCATTCCTCGCGCGCCAAGAAACCCGGGCGCCCGTCCTCCTCCGCTTCGCTGCGGCCCGATCGCCGGTCTCGAGCGAAAGGCTCGAGCCGGCATCGCCGACTTGGCTGAACGGGTGCGCCGGCGCGGCGCTTCCGGCGGATCCCGCCCCATCAAAGGCCGCGCGGCGTGCGCGGCTTCAAGAGGACGAGGATCATCGCCATGCTGACCGATATCGACCGCGACGCCGACATCATCGACGCTTCCTCTGCGTTATCGCCGACCGCCCATCTTCTCGACGAACTCCAGCTCTTCGGCTGGCGCCCGAACGGCGAGGAGCCCGATCCTCGACCCCTGCCGGCTTCTGCGCGCGCCGAGGGCGCCGTCATCGACATGGTCGACGCGCTCACCGCGACCTTGTCCGACACGCGACTCGAGGCCGATCTTGAAAGCCTGCTCTGGTCGCTCGTCTATCTCTTCCATCGCCATCTCGGCGTCATCGACCGTGCGCTTGACCGCAACGAACAACGCCAGCGCGACAGCCAGCGCGATCAGGACGGCTCCGAAATCCGCTCCGTCGAGCTTGAACGCCTCATCGCCGAGGGCGTGACGCTCGTCGAGCGGCGCAATGCCTTCGAGTTCATGCGCGACGTCGCCGCCCATCGCTTCGAGGCCGCGACCGGGCATTCCTGGAAGCCGCGCGCTGGATCGCTCATCCGCCGCAACGGCTCATCGCAGGCGCTCACCGCCGCCGTCATCGACAGCCGCGACTTCATCGCCGCCAAGCGCCGCGCCGAGATTGAACCACTGACGCCGGCCGGGACCAAGATCGCCTTCGCCGGTGGGCCCGACTGCAGCGACGTCGCCGCCATCTGGGCCGCGCTTGATCGCGTCCGCGCCAAGCATCCCGACATGGTCCTCCTCCATGGCGGCACGCCGCGCGGCTCCGAGAAAATCGCCAGCGCCTGGGCCGACAATCGCAAGGTCGCGCAGATCATCTTCAAGCCCGACTGGACGCGCCACGCGAAGGCCGCGCCGTTCAAGCGCAACGACGACCTCCTCAACGCGCTCCCCATCGGCCTCGTCGTCTTCCCCGGCTCCGGCGTCACCGACAATCTCGCCGACAAAGCGAAGCGCCTTGGCATCCCGCTCATGGACCACCGAAGGTGAGTGGGAAGCGTTTCGTCTGAATACCTCGACATAGGCGACATTGGGAGAGACTGACGAGATTTCAGCCAAAAGCGGACGTTCTGGGACCAATCGCTGATCGGGCATTATATTCGCCGAAACACGTCACTTGGCGCACGATCTCCCGCTCGTCCCTTCACGACCACAGTTAAGGCGTGTAATACGAGTCATCCGAGGAGGCTTGGCTCGACGATGCGGGAGCGAGCGACGAAGGCGTTTCTTTGGCTCGCGGTCCTCGCTGCAGGGCCGCTTGTTGGGGCAAAGCTCTTCGATCTCATTGTCCTCGTCGGCGCTTGGAGCGCTGACCCGCCTCGATCATTAGCATTGCTGCCGTACGGAGCGGCCTGGCCTGTCGATACCGGTGCGTTTTTCATCCCCTCCTCGGCGGCGTTGTTCATAGCATCGCTTGGAGCGCTGCTCTTCGGTTGGCGCACGCCATGGTCCTATCGGTGGCTCTTGTGCATTCCAGCGCTCGGCATCTTTGCAATGCTCGTTCTAACGGTTCTCGTTTTTTGGCCGATGAACGCAGCGCTCTGGGGCCACGCGAGCGGTGCGCCAGGGCAGACGCTGTCGGACGCGGAAGCCGCGAGCATGGCTTCTCGGTGGGCGCAGCTGGACTGGATACGCATCGCGGGAGGGACGGCCGCCTTCGTCGCGGCGTTGCGCGCCTTGACTCTACCATGGCCGGCGCAGTTGGCGCCGAAGGACTCGGTGCCCGTGAGAATTCTGCTCGCGATCGCGCTTCTCGGCGTTGCTTCGTTCATTGTCTGGTTCGTGTCGAACATCTAACCGTCAGCGATGTCCGCTTCTGCTCCAATCATGAAGAAGGCGCCCGTCAATCCTTACCCTTCTGGGCCGAGGGGCGGGGCCCCCAGCGCGAAATCCTCATCACAACCGATTCTTTGCGCAGCTTCGATCGCCGTGCTTTGCACCACCGTCGCGCCCGATACCTCGCTGGATCCGGCGTAACGAGCGCTTTCCGGCATTATCCTCCGCTGACCGACCTCTGCTGCATGTCGACGAATAGGGCGCCTCAAGCCTTTGCCGCTGTTTCCCGACAGGGTGAATTTTCCATCGCCATCATTGGCGCCGTCATGTTCGTTCCGCTCCCAGGCAATCTCGATTTGGCGGATCGTGGCGAAGGCCGGCTGACGCCTCGATCGCCTGTAACGCAACGGCGGCGCCGAACTTTTTTCCCCTGGCGGCCGAAGAAGGAGGCCGCCATTCCTCGCGCCCAAGATCAAAAAAGTTCGGTGCCGCCGTCCTCCGCTTCGCTGCGGGTCTTTCGCCACCCCATGGCGCAAGCGCCATGAGGACCCCGTCGGACTGCGTCGGCGCTCGCCTTCGCCATTGGCTCGCCATCGCGACCGCATGGGGCGGTCCGAGAAAACGACGGAGACAGACAATGGCGACCATCGGCAAATTCACCAAGTCAGGCGAAGGCTTCACCGGCGGCGTGACGACCTTGACCCTCGACGCCAAGGTGCAGATCAAACCGGCAGAGAAGACCAGCGAAAAAGCGCCCGACTACCGCCTCGTCAGCGGCGGCGCGGAGATCGGCGCGGCATGGTCCAAAAAGTCGGCTGAAAACCGCAGCTATCTTTCGGTTAGGCTCGACGATCCTTCGCTCCCGGCGCCCATCCTCGCCAATCTCTGCGAGATGGAGAACGGCGAATACGACCTCATCTGGTCGCGCCCGAACCGCCGCCGCAGCGGCGAGTAATCGCCCTCAGCCAAGCGCCCCGCGGGAAACCGCGGGGCTCTTTCGCATGCTCAGCCAAAGGCTTCGCGAGAGGGGCCGCGACGGCGCGACTTGGTCGCGCCGACATGCGCTTTCTGACCTGCATGGTTACCGGCACGGTTGCTGCATGGAACCGGGGAGGGAAGCCAACAGAAACCCGGGGGGGGCTCGATGGGGTGCATTCTCAACCGCTGCACGGATCAAATCGCCAGCGACCTCCTGGTGGTCGCATATTACGCGACCT
>FRDC01002404.1_pt3 | contig 19059 bp, 25 predicted proteins | sample 1106171 | NCBI WGS metagenome assembly FRDC01 (sample SAMEA3930566, study PRJEB13176) | freshwater metagenome | biome: Drinking water system; feature: drinking water; material: water | place: Singapore | collected 2014-12-20 | reverse complement strand
TAGGTTATGAGCGTGCGAGAGAATCAGAAGAGTGTCTACGTGAGTGATGACGTTCGGCGGCTGTTAGAGGAGTTCTATAAGCGTTACCCTCGGGTGACGTTTACCGATATCTCCAACGCAGCCTTGAGAGAGTATCTGAAGCTCGCCAAGGATGGTGTGGACGGAAACCTCAAACCGTTGAATACCCTTAAGAAGTAAGAAATTGGATAGCCCGATTAGTTGCCGTATGGATCAGCCAGACGGCAGCGTTATCGCCGTGACGGGGAATGTTGAGGCGAAAGTTCCACTCCCCGTCATCCCTCTCTACGACCTCCAGTTAGCTGCGCAACTCATTCCCTGTTCGCGTACTGGGTTACAGAAGCATCTTTCGCGTCACAAAGAGAAGTTCCCGGCTGTTTATCGTCAGGATCGCGGCGGGCGTCGTGTGCGCTTGCTGAATGCCGACGAGATTCGGGCCATACGTGCATCAATGTTGAAAGGCCCCGGTGTCCAGCATACCCTCATCCCACCCGCATGATCTTGACGAGTGTTTAATCGTCGTCTTCCTCCCTCACGAAGCCGTCGCACTTCATCAAGAGATTAACTCTCTCCCTTATATTGGTTCTGAAACGCGTCAGATGAAGAGTGTGCTCAACGAGTACACAGGGCTTGACGAAATAACATGCTAAGAATCCCCGCAAGTGTGACGCTTCCATTCGGCTATCGTGTCATCATCAAACAGCTTGGCGATGCAGAGTTCGATACGCATTGCGCTGAGGCTGACGGCTTATGGATTCCAGAGACGCGCACTATCCTCGTTCGTAAGCGTCTCCCAGCCAAACGTCGCGCTTACATCCTCGCTCACGAACTGGGTCATGCATGGTTGGATTGGCAGCATCACTACCTTGACAACGGCGACTCAAAGCCTTAACCTCTCCACATGAAGTATCTACCCTTACTTCTCGCTGCTGTCCTTGCTGGTTGCTATCACAACCCGCAGCCGACGTATTGGCAAGCGTACACGCAATGCCAACGCCTCAATCAGGGCATGTATGAAGACTACAACGGCGAACGTTTCCACGCGCATTGCGACATACAAGCGAAGTGGTTGTCCGCCCCGCATGATCCGCTCGCTTGTACCGGCTGCAACGTGCCGCAGACGGTCGTAATCTCGCCTGCCTACTAATCCTTTCAGGTATCACTACATGTCTAACGTTCCGGCTCACCGTAGCCCACACGCACAACTTCCCCTCTCCAACGAGTCCTTGCGCGAAGAACTCCTTACAATGGCGGGCTTCGACAAGGAGAAGCGTGTCGAACTGCTCAAAAAGGTGATTAAGAGTGCTGAGGTTGCGTTGAGTGCCACCAAGCAAACAGCTGTAACCGAGCATGGCCGTGTAACTGACGTATTCGAACAACCCGACCACATGGCCCAGGCAAAGGCGAGAGAACAGTTAATCGACCTTATCGGAGTGACGAGTAAGGTAAGCTCCGATAGACAGACAGGAGGAAATATCGTCATCCAACCCCCGGCGTGGATGCAAGTCACACTAGGGCCTGCGGTCAAGCCAGTTAATGTGCCACAACAGGTAGAGGTACAAGTAATTGACGCACAAGCTGTCTCAACCCCCGACAGAGTGTGTAGTCCGAGCGAAGACGCGGCCAATGCGTAAGTACTGGATTTCTCATGTGTTTCTCACGGCGAGATTCTGTGAGAAACTATAGAGAAATCGCGTACTTGCAGAACATAGCTCAAAAACGCAAGTGATTGATTTCTCATCTGTTTCTCAGTTTCTCACTTTCTCACGTCCGTGAGAAACCCTGAGAAACCCCTTTCGTGAGAAACTCCTTACACATTACGCACTTACGTTTCTCACACTTTCTCACGTGAGAAACCGATGAGAAACCAAAGGCTTACGTTTCTCACCCATCGACAGCCCCTTCCTATATAACTCATTGATATCCTTTAAGTCGTGAGTATACCAGCCTGTCGTGCTGGGGGTCTCTGGCCGCTCAAGTGCTGGATTTCCCACAGGTTTCTCACCCCCGGCCCCATAATTTCTCAAGGCTCGCTCGTCGCGTGGGGTCCAATCCGAACGGCGTGCCTATTTTTGAATGAATTGAAAAGTGTGTAGTTTTTGATACAGTGGCCTAGCCGATTAGTTGTGCCACTTCATTCCCACCCCGCTCTCGATCCTGCCAGTCAGCCCCCGATAGTTGATCGAGCTATCGGGGGTCCTTCCTTTTTCGCATGTCCGCCGAGTTCACCTACCAACCGCGCGTATATCAAGTTCCACTCTGGAAGTACGTCTTCGATGGCGGCACCTCTGGTAAACGGGCTGTCGTCGTTTGGCATCGCCGCGCGGGCAAAGACATTACCCTTTTCAACATCCTCATCACCGCTGCCCTCTACGACCGCGTAGGCGTCTACTACTATCTCTTTCCGACGTACGCGCAAGGCAAACGCATCATTTGGGACGGCATCGACAACAGCGGCAAGAAGTTCCTCTCCTACATCCCCGAACCTGCGATTGCCGTTGGGCGCGACGGCAAGCCCAAACTCAACGAGACAGAACTGAAGGTCGAATTGGTCAACGGCTCAATCATTCAGATTATCGGCACTGATCGCTACGACAACATTCGAGGCACCAACCCCGTTGGCTGCGTCGTCTCCGAGTATCAGGACCAAAACCCTCGCGCTTGGGAAACCGTCGAACCCGTACTCGGCGCGAACGGTGGGTGGGCTGCGTTCGCATACACACCTAAAGGTCATAACCATGGCTTCACTCTTTTCGAGGCCGCGAAACAAGAACGTGGCTGGTTTTGGGAGAAGCTGACTATTGACCAAACCCGCGATGAAGCGGGTCAGCCCATTGTCTCGCTGGAATTCATCGAGTCGCTGCGGCGGCGTGGCGTCGATGAAGACTTCATCCAACAGGAGTATTGGTGTTCGTTTGAAGGCTCGATGCAGGGCAGCTACTACGGCAAGCTCATGGCGTCAGCCTACAACGAAGGCCGCATCCGACGCGTTCCGTGGGAACCTCACTTCCCGGTTGAGACGTGGTGGGATCTTGGGCGTAACGATGCTACCGCTATTTGGTTCGTGCAGAAGGTTGGACGTGAAGTCCGCTTGATCGACTACTATGAGAACACATCACAAGGGCTCGGGCACTACGTCAAGATCATTAAGGAGAAGGAATACGTCTACGATCGCCACGTCATGCCCCATGACATTAACGTCACCGAGTTTGGCTCAAACGTCAAGCGTATTGACACCGCTCGCTCACTCGGGCTGACACACATTATCGTCGCCCCGAAGCTCCATATCACCGAGGGCATCGACGCGGTGCGCCGCATCCTCCCCCGCTGTGTGTTCGACGCGGAGAAGTGCAAACGCGGGATCATCGCCCTCCAAGAGTATCACAAGGAGTGGGACGATGAAACCAAGTGCTTTGGCGACACCCCCGTTCACGATTGGTCTTCCAACCCTGCCGATGCCTTCCGTACTGGCGCGGTCTGCGACAAGTCCGGCAATCCTCCTATGCAGCAGATGCGGGCCGACAACAGTTATTCAATCTTTTCAGGAGTGCAGGAAGTCGCCGACAGCGAGTTCTCGCCGTTAGGAGTCTAATGGCTGTCCCTAAAGTCATTGATGTAATTAGCGATGCCGTGTCAATCGGAACTACCGGCATCGTTGACATCAAAAAAGGGCGCGTCAACGTCCCGTTCTCCAGCGCTCAAGGTCGAACAGCCGCCAAGTCTCTCATCAACAGTGGCAGCGCTTTTCAAGCCAATCGACAGAAAGTAGACGCCGAGTTCGACCGACCCTATCACCGGCAGGGATCAGCCGCAGCGGGCGCCCTCGCTGCGGCTATTGTAGGCGCTGGGGCGGGAGGCGCTTTAGCGGGCGGTCCATCAGCAGCGGGTGCAGCTGCCGGGGGTAGTGGTGCGGGTGCGGCAAGCGGCGTACTTGGATCTGGTGTCGGTGCGTCAACGCTCGGCGCTGTCGCGGGCGGCCTGGTCGGGGCTCAGGCGGCTAACACAATAACGGCAGTTGACCAAACGAAGGCGGCGGAGAAAGCGCTTAAGGAACAACAGGACCGCATTAAGGCAATGAGTCCTATTGCCCCGACGGTCTCCACGAGTCCCACAACGACTGTAAGACAACGTCGTTCCTTCTCTACGCTCCTCACGACGCCTCGTGGATTGGCGGATAAAGCCCCCGTTTCAATCCCGACTCTCCTTGGCGGCTCCGCTGGACGACGCACTCTCGGATAATCAATGGCTCAATCACGCGGCGAAAAGCTCATCGCACAGTACGAGCGCTTGCGGGATAAGCAAGCGGTTTGGCGGTCTACCTGGCAAGACCTTGCCGACTACATCCTCCCCAAGCGCAAGAATATCGTCTCGAAGAGGACGAGCGGTGCGAAACAGACCGACAAACTATTCGACTCCACAGCACCCGATTCTGCCGTCAAGCTAGCGGCATTCATCGCCGGTTCCCTTACCAACATGGCGATTCGATGGTTCAGCCTCAAGATGCGCTCCGAGTTGTTGAACAACGACAAGGACGTGTCGATGTGGTTAGACGAATGCGCTGAGATGATCTACCTCGCGCTGCGGCAATCCAACTTTAACACCGAGTCCCAGGAACTCTATACGGACCTCTCCGTTTTCGGCACCGGCTGTCTGTTAATTGAAGAACGCCCACACAACGGCGTCGGTTTTGGGGGGTATCTCTTCCGCACAGAAGCTATTGGCTCTTATGTCATCAGCGAGAACGCCGAGGGTCTGGTTGATACGGTATTCCGCAAGCTCGAACTGCCGGTCATCGCTGCTGCCCGCCGGTGGGGGAAAGAGAACCTATCCGAAGGCTCTCAGAAGAAATTGGAGAAAAACCCCTATGACGCCATCGAGATCATTCATGCCGTCATGCCCCGCGACGTGGCTCCCGGTCGGTTGAAGAAGAACAAACCCTTCGCCTCCTACTACATCGAGCACGAGAAGAAGAACATCATCGACGAGGGTGGTTACGACGAGAATCCCTTCATCTGCGTCCGCTGGTCGAAAACGTCCGGCGAGGAATACGGACGTGGGCCGGGACACATCGCCCTCCCCGATATCCAAACGTTGAACAAGGCCGACGAACTCACCCTACGCGGCTGGGGGAAGATTATCGAGCCGCCGTTAAAGGCACGTGAGGATGGCGTGATCGGGCGCGTCCGCACTCAACCATCAAGTATCAATATCGTGCGAGACATGGACGCCCTACAACCGCTTGAGCAGGGCGGTAAGTGGGACGTGAACGCGGCCCTCACCGAGGATCGGCGCAACTCTATCAGACGCTACTTCTATGCCGACCAACTCCAGCTTCCTGATAAGACGATCATCACCGCTACGGAAGTCGAGCGACGTATCGAGTTGATGCAGCAAGTCCTTGGCCCCACTGTTGGTCGTTTGGAGTATGAGTACCTGAATCCACTTATCTCGCGGTGCTTCAAGATGCTCATGCGGGCTGGGATGCTTCCGCCAGTCCCCGATTCACTTGCACAGATGGCACAACAAGCTAAGGTTGAGATTGACGTAGAGTACGAAGGGCCCCTCGCCCGTTCCCAACGTGGCGGCGAGATCAGTGCCCTTAACAAACTCCTCGGTTCTATCGCCCCTATCGTCCAGTTGAACCCTCGGTCGAGGATTATGGACAACCTCGACGAGGACGCCGTGTTCCGCTTCCTCGTGAAGGTCACTGGCTCCCCCAAGAGTTACCTCCGCTCTGAGGAGGAAGTTGCTGACCAGCGCGAACAGGACGCCCAAGCCGTCCAGAATCAGGAAGCCCAGAACACGGCCAATCTCGCAGCCGACAGCACCCACAAGCTCGCCCAAGCGAACAAAGCCTTGAGTGAGTCTCAGCAGGAACCCACGAGTGAGTATGGCACACCGCAAGCAGCAAGCCCAGAAGCAGCCTAAGACCCTTCAACAACTCGTCAAGCTTACCTTCAACACTCCCGTTGGAATGGAGTGTTTGGAGACCCTGAAGCGAGTCTTCGTCGAGCGCGAGGCGTTCCACACGGACACTCACAAGACAGCGTTCATGGCAGGCGAACGCTCCCTCGTGCTCTTACTTCAACATTACATTCACCAGGAGGACGTAGAGGACGATGGAACCGAAGCAGGCAACGAATCAGACGCCGAGTAACGAACCGCAGGGTCAACAGCCTTCCCCCGTTGATTGGACACCGTACGTGCCAAAGGGCGCGGAGAAGGTGTTCGAACCGTACAAAGGGAAGGGCATCGACGACATCTTCAACAGCTTTGTCGAAGCACAGCGGGCGATGGGGGGTTCAATCCGCCTTCCTAAGCCTGATGCCAAGCCAGAGGACCGTGCGAAGGCGATGCAAGACATCTACCGCAAGCTTGGCGCGCCCGAGTCGCCTGATAAGTATGACCTCGGCGAACTGCCCACGGTCGGCGAACGGTTCCAATGGGACGATAACCGCCTCAACACAGCGAAGAGTGAACTCCACAAACTCGGACTCACGAATGACCAGGCGAAGGGCGTTCTCGGTCTCTTTGCCAATGAGCTAAAGCAATTCTACCCCGATCCCGTCGCACAGGCACACGAGAGCAAAGCAAAGTTGGTAGAGGAGTACGGCAGCGAACAACTCTTCAATCGTAACCTTACCTTCGCATCTCAGGCCGTCAAGGAGTTCGGCGGAGAAGAGTTGGCGGGTTGGTTGGAGCAAACCGGCCTCGGTAACCATCCAGCGTTCATTAAGATGATGGCAAAGATCGGACGCGAACTCGTTGAACACGGCGCGACCGAACCGGCTGACGGTGACTTGTTCATGTCATCTGCCGACGCTCAGAAGAAGATCGACACAATCCTCAGCGACAAGAGCGACCTCTACTACTCGCGTCTTGGCACTCCTGGTCGGGACGCCCGCATCAAGGAAGTGCAAGACCTCTTCCGCATCGTCAACGGTGAAGTCTAATGCTCGAACGACGGAAGCAAGTTCTCATCCTGTACCTCCTCTCCAAGGTTGAAGACGAAGACTGGCACGGCGTCGCCGATGCCGCTATGGACCTTCGTGAGATCGACATTGAAATTAAATTGACGGGTAGCCCTCACGGGTCCGTCTGCACGTAGGTAAGCCCTACCGTCCCGGCACCACGTTACGGTGAAGCGTGATCCGCAATCGCGGGTAGTCGCGCGACACATCCCTCCATCTCAGCCGCTCTCGACCGCACGTCCGAAAGACGTAGGCCAGAGACGGCGCACAAAGGTTAAGGAGACGCAATGTCTCAGTCCATTACTACCGCGTTCGTACAACAGTACAAAGCGAACGTCAGCATCCAGTACCAGCAGAAGGGATCGAAGTTGCGGGGCAGCATCCGTGAGGAAAGCCTTGTCGGAAAACTCCACTACTTCGATAAATTAAACGCGACTGCCGCGCTCAAGCGAACGACTCGTCACGGCGACATGCCGATTGTGGAACAAACCCACAAACGGCGCATGGTCGTTCCCACTGACTACGAGTGGGCCGACTTGATCGACACGCCCGACAAGTTGAAGATGTTGATCGACCCGCAGTCGAGCTACGTCATCAACGGCGGCAACGCGCTCGGTCGAGCGTTCGACTCGGAAATCATTGCGGCCTTCGACGGTACCGCGTACGAGGGAGAGACGGGCGGTACGTCCGTTACGTTCTCCTCGGAAGCGGCTGGCGACGTGGACCTTTCCGCCGCAGCCGTCACGACTCAGAACATCCTCAACATCGCCCGCAAGCTGAACGACAAGATCGTCGATAATACGCAGCGGACGATTGTGCACTCGCCTGCGCTGCTTGAACAATTGCTCAAGCAGACGACCCTACCGAACGCGTCGAGTTCTGACTTCAACAGCGTCAAGGCATTGATCGCTGGCGAGATCAATACGTGGGTTGGGTTCCGTTGGGTGATGGTCGATCCCGCCCTACTGACCTCACCCGCCGCCAACATGCGCTATTGCTATGCGTACCATTACGACTCAATGGGCATCGCAGTTGCGCAGGAAATCACAACCGACATCTCGCAGCGGAAAGACAAGAGCGGTCTGCCAAATCAGGTCTACATCTCTTGTTCGATGGGCGCTACCCGTATCTGGGGTGAAGGCGTCGTCCGTATCAAGATCGACGAGACCAAGTAATCTCAACTTCCCTTGCGTGGCCGTAAGGGATTAACCGTCGGCGATTCCCCCCCGAGCGAGTCGGGGGGATGGCTGACAGAAAGTGAAAAGCGACAATGGCTAACTTTTATTCCGATCAGGTTGCGAACTTCGAGAATTCTTCGCCTCGTGTGATGGTAAAGCCGCACGAGTTGCGCGGTCGAGTCCGTATTGCGCGATGGAGTTATACCACGCCTGCGGCGAGTGCTCCGGCTGTCGGTGACTACATTGCGTTGACGAAACTCCCGGCCCAGGCGGTCGTGATTAACGTACGTGCCGTATGGGAAGCCATGAGTTCTGGTGCTGGTACGGCTGGCGCTGACTACGGCGTGGCCGATGACAAGAACGGCACGAACTTCGCTGCCGACTTTACTTCTGCACTGAACATGGACGCAGCGGGGTTCAAGTCCTTCGATAGCGTGATCGACAAGTTGCCGTCTGTGACACCGTACACCGCTGAGAGGTGGGTGTGCGCGAAAGTGACCGGCGAAGCCTTTGCAACTACGAAGAAGTTCCAAGGGTTCGTCGAATACGTGGTTGACTAAACCACGTCCTACCAACGACTGAGGGGGGCTTTACGTCCTCCTCATCGTTTCTCTTCAACCATGCTTCCAGACCGCGCAGGACGCGGGGAACTCGAAGCGAGGATTGAACGTCTCGCTAAGGACGCTATGAAGTACGCGCAGACCGACAAGCACGAGTACGAGCGGGTCTGTCGTCAACTTCGAGCGTGTCGTACGCAGTTCCACCGTCTCTACGAAAAGAAAGAACAATAACTATGCTCGAACTAATTCGACAACTCTCCGAGTCTACGCATCACGTCATCATCGCCGGGGATGCGCTCTCAAAGGCGATTCTCGACGCAGAACGACAAGTGGTGGAACTTTCCGCGAAGAAGGCGCAAGTCGAGGCGCTGGACAAGCAGATTGCCGACAAGAGTGCCCTTGTTGCAGACCTCACACAGAAGCTCGCCGAACTGACGGCAGCGATTGAAGCCATCAAGGCTAAGTTCTAATGGCGGTTGTACAAGAATTGTCTTGGGCGTCGGGGGCGGTCCCCTTCGGGGATCACATTAAAGTCTACTTATGGACTTTGACCGATGCGGACCTGACGGGCGACCCCTTGACCGTCCCCGCTCATGCGGACAAGACGGTGCAAATGTACGGGACCTTCCAGGGCGGTTCACTCATCGTTGAAGGCGCCAATCATCCAACCTCGCCCACGTACACCACCCTCACTGACCAAGCTGGTAACAACCTCTCGAAGACGGGCGCAGCAATCGCGTTCGTCCTACAAAACCCACTTCTTGTGCGCCCGCGATTGAGCGGGGCGGGTCTAAACGCATCCGTCTCGGTCGTCTTGTGCGTCAGGTTTTAACCAATGGCCACTTACAATAAGTTCAATCAATTCATCGAAGACGTGATGAAGAAGGTCCACAACGTCTCTACGGATACGTTGAAGCTTCTTCTCACTAACACAGCCCCAGTTGCTGGCGACATCAAGGTCAACGATAACGTTACCCCCGATCAAGTCCAGGCAACGAGCAATGCCGTCGAGCTTGCGGCGGGCAACGGTTATACGCAGCATGGCGCGGCTGTTACGATTACCACGTCCTCACAATCAGCAGGGACGTTCACTCTCGCCGGGAACCAAGTTGTGTGGACGTGCGTAACTGCGGCAATGGGGCCGTTCCGTTACGTCGTGCTCTACAACTCCTCGGGCGGGTCGTTAGGTGCGCGCCCTGTCATCGCGTGGTGGGACTACGGGTCATCGGTGACACTCAACGTCGGCGAGACATTCACCGTAAAGTTCAACAACGCTAACCCGGGCAACATCTTTACGGCAAGCTAATGAGACCAAACGAGTGTTGTAACCAACCCGAGAACGTGGAGAGGAAAGACCTCTCCACGTCTCTTTCTGTCGAGACATGCCGCGTGTGCGGGTGTAATCACTACGAAATGGCGGTTGATCCAGTTGTGTTTGGAGTCGATGGTGAAGCTTTATAATGGCTACGCTCACGAAAACTCTGAACCTTACCCCCGCCCCAAACATCGGGCCATTCAATATCCCTCTTGGCGCGTCACAACTTAACCTTTCGTTTGATAGCACCAGTTGGACAGATGAAAATTGCCGTTTGTTCGTCTGGCTGGAGTTGTCGCTCGACGGGGGTGTGTCCTGGAGCAAAAGCGTGCAGACCGCACCATTTCCAATGGGATTTGAGGCTGTCGGTGGTGCTATTGACCAAAATACGGGCGCTTTGTTTACAACTAAAGGTCTTTCTACCCCGTTGCCACAACCACAACTGAGCGCACGTCGAATGCGCGGTCACTTTTTGGTTGTTGGGGCGCCGTTTACAACTACAGTGACGGCCACAATTATCTAGTTTCAAAATGGCTATTGGTATCGACACCCGCACGCCTGGCAATCAGACCGCCGCCGTCAAAGGGAACGGCGTTACCTCTGTGACCTGGTCACACGTCATGGGCAGCGTCTCAAACGGCATTCTCCTCGCTTCCGTGACCGGCGACAACGGCAATCTTACCTCCGTTACCTGGGACAGTGGCGGTGCGAATACGGCCATGACCAATAAGGGGCGAGCTTCTCAAGGGACGACACGCGCAGAAATTTGGTACCTCATCAATCCGGCCTCAGGTACCAAGAGTATCCAAGCGAGTGGTGCAAGCAGTCATTTTATTGCCGGATCGGTGTCTTATTCAGGTGTAGAGCAAACAACGATTTTTAATGCGTCAAGTCCCCAGACGGCGACCGGGGCCAGCGGTACGAATCCATCCTTGTCAGTCACATCCGCCAATGGAGAAATGGTGGTGGATTGCGTCGTGCAAGACTTGTTGGGGTTTGGGTCGGCACCGACGAAAGGCGCGAGTCAAAACTATATCTGGTCTGATGCAGGAAACCCGGCCAACAGCATTGAAGGTGGTGGTTCAGATCAAGCGTCAACTGGTGCCTCCGTAACAATGAGTTGGACGCTGAGTGCCAGCAATGGAGCCTGGGCACAAGCGGCTGTGTCGCTAATGGCGGCAACGGGTGCATATACACTCAACGCGACACCAGGTAGTTACGCTCTTGTCGGTGTGACGACCAGTCCAGTTGCTGACCGTCTCTTGCCAGCTTCGCCGGGCTCATACGTGATTGCGGGCGTAGACGCCGCGTTGCTTGTCGGACGTGTTCTTTCCGTCAATGCTGGTGTCTACGCTATCAGTGGTGTAGATGCGTCTTTGCTCGCGCAGCGTGTCATTAGTAGTGATGCCGGGGTCTACGTAATTAACGGAGTAGCCGCGACTCTAGTTGTAGCCTCTGGCACAAGCTACGTCCTTGTTGCTGACACGGGCGCTTATACGTTACTAGGGCAATCAGCCTCTCTTCTCGCTGACCGTGTGGTGACAGCACTTCCTGGTATCTACACACTCACCGGGATTGATGCTGCAACGCTTGTAGCACGATCTCTCGTTCTCGCCCCAGGCGCGTACCTTATCACTGGTAACGACCAAAGCTATCTAATTAACCGCGTCCTGCAAGCCAACCCAGGCGCATATGCCGTCAATGGCGTAGACGCCCAACTCGACTACAGTGGACAAACCGCTGTAGTCGTCTTCATCCCTCGTAGGCGACGACGCAATGTCTAATACCGCTGTCTCTGTTTGCTCCAACGCCCTCAGTAAACTTGGCGACGACCCGATTACATCGTTGACGGACGCGACTAACCGTGCTCGTCTGTGCAATCGTCTCTTTGATCCAGTTCGTCAGTCCGTACTCCGCGATGCCAACTGGAACGACTCGATCAAGCGGGCCAAGCTCGCTCAATCGTCTACCACACCAGCGTGGGAGTTCGCCTATCAATATGCACTCCCGTCCGACTACATGCGAAAAGTGAAAACTTCGCTGGATCAGTTTGATATCCCCTATAAGGTAGAAGGTAGATACCTTCTCACGGACGAGCCAGAAGTCTACCTTACGTATGTCTACGATAACGGCGACGTATCAACCTACGACTCGCTCCATATCGACGCGCTTACGGCTAGGATGGCCTACGAACTCGCCAATGCGATTACAGCGAAGACCTCTCTCGCCACGGCAATGAGTCAGGAGTACACAACCAAGTTAGCCGCCGCGAAAGTCGCCGACGGACAAGAGGACGTACAAGAAGAACAGACCTATCCCGCCCTCGTTGAAGTCCGCATCTAATAGCAGGGTAGATCAACGGTAGATCGACGGCCTCATAAGCCGTTCGTAGACGGTTCAATTCCGTCCCCTGCTACCAACCCTTCAAAACAATGCCCACGTATCCGCTGCAAACCAACTTCACAGCCGGTGAGCTGTCTCCACGTCTTGGGATGCGGGTTGATTTTGACAAGTACAACAACGGGCTGGAGACGTTAGAAAACTTCATTGTCTTGTCGCATGGCGGCGTCAAGCGGAGACCAGGAACGCGCTTTGTCGCCGAGGTCAAAGATTCGACGAAACAGACGCGCCTTGTTCCGTTTGAATTTTCTACGACGCAAGCCTACATCTTGGAGTTTGGGCACCAGTATATTCGCTTCTATATGAACAATGGGCGGATTGAATCACCGCCTGGAACGCCTGTCGAAATCGTCTCCCCCTATACCGAAGCCGACCTCTTCGACTTGAAGTTTGCACAGTCCGCCGACACACTCTACATCGTCCATCAAACGTACGCGCCACGGAAACTCACACGTACGTCGCACACGGCCTGGACACTAAGCACAGTCGATTTTCTTGACGGTCCGTACTTCGACGGGAACTTGACGACGCCGAATAGTGCCAAGTCTACGATCACAATTACACCATCCGCCGCAACAGGCAATGGTATTACCTTAACCGCATCGGCGGCGTTGTGGGCTTCGACGGACGTAGGCCGAGTCGTCCGCTTAAAAGAAGGTACAACATGGGGCTGGGCAAAGATTGTCAGCTTTACGTCGTCCACCGTTGTCAATGCAGACGTAAAGTCTACGCTGACGAACGTAAACGCTAAATCCGTGTGGCGTCTTGGCGCGTGGTGTACGACGACCGGCTTCCCCGCCTGTACGACGTTCTTCGAAGAGCGATTGGCTTTCGGCGGTTCAACGACACAACCACAAACTGTGTGGCTGTCCACGTCAGGCGACTATGAAGATATGGCTCCGTCTGGAACGGACGGCGTTGTAATCGACTCTTCAGCATTGACCTATACCATTGCGTCAAATCAAGTTAACGCTATTCAATGGCTCTCGTCGAATATCGGGTTGCTCATCGGCACAGTCGGTGGTGAGTTTGCGATGTTCGGCGGGAACGATGCGCCGTTATCACCTACCAATGTCAACGTGCGTCGGCAATCGACACACGGGTCTTTTGGTCTCTCCCCATTAACTGTTGCGACCTCGACACTTTTCTGTCAACGGTCCGGTAAAAAGGTTCGGGAGTTGTCGTTTAAGCCACAATCCGGCACCTACGTTGCAACCGATGTGACTCTCATTGCTGAGCACATCACAGCGCCATTCTTGATCGAACTATCATATCAACAAGAGCCAGACACCCTCGTTTGGTGTGTGCGTTCAGATGGCGTGCTCGTCTCGTTGACCTTCAACTTACTCCAGGAAGTAATTGCCTTTGCACGGCATACCACGGATGGCATCTTCGAGTCAGTTGCCACGATCCCATCTTCTGACGGGCTCTCCGATCAAACTTGGATTCTTGTGCGCCGTACGATCAACGGCGTCTCTAAGCGATACATCGAATACTTCGATGAAACGCTCTATGTCGATTGCGGGCTCAGTTACTCTGGGACAGCAACGACGACGGTTAGCGGGCTCTCACACTTAGTTGCAAAGACCGTCAAGATCAACGGCAACGGAGCCGTCTACCCAGACGCAGTAGTCACGAGTGGGGGTGGGGTCACATTAGATGGACCGGCAGCCACCACTATTCAGGTTGGGTTAGGGTTCACGCCAAAGCTTAAGACGTTACGGCCTGAGATCAGGATGCCCAACGGGGGGACTTCGCAAGGGCGACAAAAGCGCTGGGCCGAAGTGTTTGTCCGTCTCTATCAAACGCTAGGACTGACAATCGCAGGTGACGAACTCCAGTTCCGCTTGGGGTCCGATCCAATGGATAGTCCCCCGCCGATCTACTCTGGCGATAAGCGTGTTTCGCACTCAGGCTGGGACCGAGACGGGCAGATTACGATCCAGCAAGATCAACCGCTTCCTTGTACGATCCTAGGCATCTTCGGGACGCTCGACGTTGGAGGGGCTGGTGACTAAGTACGAAGTTCGTCCAGCGACTCATGAGGATATCGTTGCCGTCATCTCGTGTACACCAGAAGCAAACTTGTGGGGTTACATGGATGAAACACGTATCGCGCTACTCTTGCAACAAGAGACATGGACAGGGCTTGTTGACGGAGAAATCGTCGCGTGCGGTGGGCTTGTTCAATGCTGGCCTGGGATGGCTGAGGCGTGGATTGCCATCACACCGCTTGCCAAGCAACATGTTTCCTTTCTCTACCGCCACGTCCTCGCCTTCCTCCGTGTTGCCGCCGATACCTACAAGCTCCGTCGTATCCAAGCTGTCGTTCATGAGGACTTCGAGGCCGCTCGCCGCTTCGCATGCAAGCTCGGATTCAAGGTAGACGCCTTCCTTGAAAAGTACGGACCGAACGGTGAAATGTTTGTTCTTGTCTCACAGGTGATGTAATGGCAGCAGCCGCGCCCGCATTTGCGATGCTCTCTCTAGCCGGAACTGGTTTATCTGCTTACGGACAAATTCAAGCCGGGAACGTGCAAAAGCAGATCGGCGAACAGAATGCTCAGATCGCCGAAGCTAATGCCAGACAAGCCGAACTGGCAACTGCAGACCAACTCTCACAACTCGCCCGCCGACGAGACATTACCATCGGGAAACAGAAGGCTGCATTTGCCGCAGCCGGGGTAAAGCGTACAGGCACGGCGCTTGATATGTTGACGGATACCGCAATCGTCGCCGAACGAGACGCTAACCGCATCGCCCAAGCTGGGACGTTTGCACGGCAAGGCTATCTTATGCAAGCCGCGCAGTCGCGGTACTACGGCAAGCAGGCACAGTTCAGCTCGCGGATCGGCGCTGGCACAACGCTACTGACCGGCTTCGGACAAACCGGTCTTGCGTATGGCATCGGAAAGAACGTCGGACTCTCCAGCTTCAGAAACTAACCCATGATTATTCTTCGTGCAGACGAGACGCAGACCTTAGTTGGGAAGACGGCGCTCCCCGAACGGCAGTACGCGAATGAGGGGCAGGCACTCGCTCAATCCGGCGAGCGGATCGCTGCCGTATCCGACCGTGCCCTCCAGCACACTACGGCATTGACCGACCATCAGAATCGCATCCACGCGACCAATACAGTCAAAGCCGTCGGCTCAGACTTTGCCGACGCGATGAACGCCTACTTCTACAAGTGGGATCAAGAGAACGTCCAACAGGGGCAACCACCCGCACAATCGCTTGCCGCATTCGAGGAAGAGGCAAAACGGATTTCTGACCAAGTGTATTCCGTGTACGGGAAGCAGGCTGAGACGAACCCGTACTTAAGAGACGCGCTTCCTGCGACTCTTACGGACGCAACAAAAGACGCGATGTTCAAAGCCCGCGCTCACGCCTACACGCAGTTCAAGACCATCGGACGTGAGCAGGTCAAGACGCAACTTGATCGGGATATGAACGAGGCGCTACGGGCGGATGCGCAGGGTGACGAGGACGGCTACAACGGGCAGACGATGCGCTCCCTTGCCTACATCAAGGAGCAAACTAAGCTCGGCCTCTTCAACCCAGTTGAAGCGGAGAAGCTGCAACAGGACTTCGTGTCCGGCTTGGAGGAGAAGCGGGCCTACCAAGTTGTCGCCCGCGACCCCGCTGGCTTCCTCAAGCAGTATAGTGAACACCAGTTCCCGGTACTCGACCCCAAGCTTGCCAAGGACCTCGTACACGCCGCCGAACTGAACCTCGCGCGCAAGGTCGAGGTAGAGGATAAGAAGATCAGCAAGAATGTCGAGACCTCGAAGCAATTGGCAATGCGCCTCAAGAATGATCTCATCGTCGAAGCCTACCAGGACCCCGCTGCGGCACTGGCGAAGGCGTTGCTCCCCGGCAACAAAATGACCCTCGCCGACGAGTTCGATAACACTGTCTCCACGTTGAAAGCGCTGACAAAGGATAAGGGTATCGACAACGACGCAGTACTCCAGCCGCTCAACGCCGCCATCGAGCAGAATCCAACGCCCGCGCTATACCACTCCCTCGACACGGCACTCCAAAATGGGCAACTCACCACGTCTACCTACATGACGAAGTACAACCGCCTAACAGAGCGAATCGAGAAGCTGAAGAATGAGGCTGAGAAGAAACGCCACGACCGCGTGAATCTCGCAGTCTCCACCTATCAGCCGATGCTCCAGACGCGGGGGCCAATGGAGCAGTTCGACGGGTTAAGTAAGGCCGCGCAACAGATGTTCGAGTCCGAGCTTCGGGCGCATCTAGAAAGTCCTGAAGGGCTGCGGCTGGACCCGATGGATATAGGGGCGAAGCTCCTCAACAAGTATCGCAAGTACATTTCCGACGTGGCCGGGATACAAGCAAAGGCTGTCGCAGACCTCCACCCCGATATCCACAATAAGAAGGATGCCGTCGCAGCGTATCAAGCTAAGCGCATCTCTCGTGCTGAAGCCGACCTCATCATCTATTACTACGACAACGAGCAGGTTATTGATCCCGACCAACCTGCGAGCTCAAGCAAGTCGGGTATGGTGAAAAAGTAATGGGATATTTCGACGACTTCAAAGCGTTCCTCAAAGGCGAGCTTCCCGAGAAGACGAACCCTGACGACGAGTATCTGCGACACCGTGCACAGGCGACGTTCGAGTCTTCGCCGACTGGCCGCGCTATCCGCGAGATTCAAAGCCTGCCGCTTGAAGAGACAGTGCAATTTCGTGGCGGGGTCCAAAAGATATCTAAAGAGGAAGCCGAGAAGACAACGAATATCTCAGGCGACCCAAACTTCAAACCCCCGATTCAACAGGACGCGCACGTCCAAGAACGTCAACAGTTCCGCGAGCAAGAAGCTGGGAAGGAGTTTAACCGTCAGAGGCGTCTTGAACAGGATCTTCGTCAAAAGAATCAGGAAGCTCAACCACAGTTCCCGAAACTTGACTACGACACCCCCGCAAAACTCTTCCGTGGGTGGATCGCTCAAAAGATCAACGAAGATCGTGGGACTACGCTCGATGAGGAGACGGTTGTTAAGTTCCTTGCCGACGCGATTGCCCCAGAATACTATCAGAATCCCGGCATGTCGGCGGGGAACGTCGGGGCTCAATTCCTCACCGCCCTCGCTACGGACCCGTTGTCCTTCATTCCAGAGGTCGGACTGCTCTCAGCTGGTCAAGCCGCGAAACTCGCCAAGACCCTCATGGCCGGGGCGAAGAACGTCGGCAAGCTGACGGCGGCTGAACTGCAGGGGTTGAATGAACTTTCCAAGAAAGCTGGCGTCAATCTCGCCGAAGAACGCGGGACGATGTACGGGAAGGACTTGACGAAGCCGTTGGTTGAAGTTGGGCAATCGGAACAAGCACCCGCTGAGATGCCGGTCTTCTACTCGCCCACCGAGCGTGTAATCGAAGCCAAAATGCCCAACTCTGCGACCCCTGAGCAGGTTATGGGTACCCTCCAAGGCGCAGGCATCCCGATGGATGAAGCGAAGTGGATGGACATTGAAGGCTTCATGCGCGGGAAGAAGTCCGTCTCCAAGCAGGAGTTGCTGGACTTCGTGCGGATGCACCGCGTTCAGTTGGAGGAAGTGCGTCTCGGGGAAGCCGATCCAGCACTTAAGCCAAAGAAGTTGGCCATCGAACAGAAGCTCCAGACCCGTCTTGCTGAGTGGCAGCAGGAAGTGGCCCGCCTCGAAGCTGAGCACAACACGGCTGAAGATACACGTATTGCTGAGGCACAAGCTCGCGGCGAAGACCCGTTCTCGTTACCTGAGGGGGCTACAGTCTACAATTCGGAAGACGACTTCGATCTAAACAGTCTCCGTGAACATGACGAGAGCAGGTACGACAGTCTTAGAGAGAGCGCATACGACCAAGCACGTGAAAGCGAAGAAGAAGCATACGCGCGGGAGTGGGAGAACGGCTGGCGCAACGGCGAGCCGTTTGAAGACGCATCGAACGCTATCTATGGTTTCGAGAACTTCCATGGTTACTCGATCAAGCAGACCGGCGACGGGAACGACTTCGAGGTTTATGAAGGCGGGCGGTATCGTGAGTCGTTCAGCAGCGAAGAGGATGCTCGTCGAGATGTAGCCGAACGGATTCTCGAAGATGTTGATGATGTCCCTGAAGGCGACACAGAAGAGGATGTGATTCAAAGCATCCTTGACGAGATGCCGTCAAGTGACCACCTTGGCTACGACGAGGACAGCGCAATCCGCCAGTACACGCATCCCAACGAACCGACGATCTACGGGAACGACGATGTAGGGTACTGGATCGACGGCGACCGACGGCGAAGGGTTTACACCTCGTTCGATGAGGCCCTAGATGTATTGCGAGACCACATGTTTGAAAACTTTGAGGTCTCTGATAGCGAGGTCGAGCATCAGTTAGACGAAGCGTTCAAAGACTATATGCACGACGTTCGACGCGGCAACGAGGAGTTGCCCGAAGGCGTCTACATCCGTGGGATCAACCTCGATGATGATCGTGTCGTCCGTCTCCCATTTGAAGCGCCCCACGAACCCAGCGACATCGACGAGATGCGCTCACGGCTTGAACAATTAAATCAAGTCAAACGCCAAACGCAGTATCACCAGTATCGACTACCTGGCGGGA
>FRDC01002066.1_pt2 | contig 19060 bp, 24 predicted proteins | sample 1106171 | NCBI WGS metagenome assembly FRDC01 (sample SAMEA3930566, study PRJEB13176) | freshwater metagenome | biome: Drinking water system; feature: drinking water; material: water | place: Singapore | collected 2014-12-20 | reverse complement strand
CCAACTCTTTGTAGCCCATCTTGCGAGATCGAAAAATCTAGGGAAAGAGCCAGTAGCAGACGTAGAGGCCCATGCTCTAAAGGCAATATTAGCAGCAAATATTTTTCTAGATAAACTCGACGAATATTATTCTGAAGAGAAAATAAATCAGACGTTAGACCAAAAGTAATCTAGCAGGACTATACCTATAGTCCTTCTCTCTTCAGACTAAGGTAATGAAGAGATATAAATCCATCCTTTGTATTTCTGACCAACACTTCCCACACAATCATGGAGATATTGTCTCCTTCCTTAAAGAAATAAAATCTGCCTATTCCCCAGAGAGAATAGTAAATATTGGGGATGAAACTGACGGCCATGCAATGAGTTTCCATGAGCATGATCCAGACTTATTATCCCCTGGGAAAGAGCTAGAGACCTCGATTAAAAGGCTTCAACCGATCTATAAAATGTTTCCAGAGATGGATATCATGGACTCAAACCATGGCTCATTGGTGTATCGTCGTGGCAAAGCGTTTGGAATCCCTAAACACGCATTTAAGTCATATCAGCAAATGTTAGAAGCCCCAATTGGGTGGAAGTGGCATGACCATTTAGTTCTTCAAGGTACAGAGGGAGCGCCGATCTATTTCTGTCATGGAAGAAGCAATGATGCTCTTAAGAACTCTAAGAATGTCTCCATGAATTTTGTTCAAGGCCATCATCACTCTAGATTCGAAATTAGATATTGGGCTAATGAAGTAAGTCTCTACTGGGGAATGACAATTGGATGTCTGATAGAGAGAAGATCTCTTGCATTTGCCTATGGGAAAACTCTCTCAGAGAAGCCGATAATAGGATGTGCAATTATACTCGATGGATGGCCAAGATTACTGCCAATGGTACTAGATAAACATGGGCGGTGGATAGGAAAACTCCGATGAGAAAACTACAAGACACAGTAGAGATAGTAGAATGGGCCGATGCTAATAGTGTAGATGCATGGACTTCAGAAGATGAAATCGAAGCGTTTTACCATACAATTTTGACTATCGGGATGGTAATAAAAGAGTCCGAAGAAATATTAACTATGGGCCTAAATTTTGATACAACAGCAGAAAATTGGTGCTGTATAATCAACATTCCAAAGATCAATATTTTGTCCAGAAAGTTGATTTCTGAGGACAAAAATCAACTCGAAATCGGAATTTAGTGAAATTTTGAAAATTCAAATCGAATATATTCGATTTGAGAAAAGTGGGGACGGGAACTACAAAATTCAAATCGCATATATTCGATTTGGCATTTTTTGGACCCAAAATTTTCCCAAAATTTCCCTGAAAAATTTTGAAAAATGCCTAAAAATTAATTATTTTTGAAATTTTTGATTTTTTAAAAAAATTTAAAATTTTTTTATTTTTGCGAGTTTTCCAAAAATAATTCAATTTTTGTCGCCAAATAGAATATAACAACAATCCAAGCCAAATATCGCAAAAAAATGAATTAGCATTATTTTCGACATTCGGAAGAAAAAAAAAAAATATACTTTATGTATATTTCACTGGAGTTAAAAATAATGTTAAATAGGGGGAGGACCGCTGCCTACTTTTTAGGCATAATGAGAATTCGCATCCGGCCCTTGAATTTACAATCTAGCCGCCAAGCATGGAAGGAAATTGGGCCGGATGCAGAGAATACATTTTCTTTGACTTGAAGTTGGTTGTCAAATTTAATGCTCCTTAGTCGCCAACAAAATGAGGGAAAATGAATTTTGAAAAACCTTTAGAATATTTAAAACTCACTAACACAATAATTTCTTCCTACAATCCTAAAAGTACAAACAAGAAAAAAATAGTAACGGACGAAAGAAGATACTCGGAGATAGAGTTCTTTCAAAAATATTTTCTTCATCCAGATCCTCTTTTACAAAATTTGTGTAGGGCCTGTAAGATAGACCTGAAAGATGGGGACTATCCTGAAACTGTAGAGGACCTAAAAAAAATTCTTCCAGATATTGTAGTAGCAATGGGAGGAGACTCCAACAGAAGCCATAATAGTGACAAAGACATGGTTGACAGATACGCTGGATGTAGCCTGTATTATAATTTGAGGGCAGAAGATGATAAAGAATTTTTGATAGTAAAGGGAGACGTAATATTCCCTGATAGGCCAGAAGTTTTTATGGCACTTAAGGGTCTTAAGAATCCTGACCTATCTGTTGAAGAAATAACTAAAGCCTTTTTTGAATATATGCCAAGAAATAAGCCGGGACTTAGCGTAGCTAAAGTTGGCGGAATAGATTCCCAAGTTTTCAATACTTACTCAAGGCCAAAGTGGATGGATTTTGAAGGTAAACTTCCAGATTGTTTACCCAACGAAGTAGAGAAACTTATAAAACACCTTCTTCCGTTGAAGATAGAAAGAGAATATTTATTTTACTGGTGGAGAAAAAGTTTAGTAGATAGAGCCCCAGTATATCTTGTGTTGTGTGGGGCTCCAGGTATTGGCAAGAACAGACTTAAAAATTTAATGAGGGCGACTCATGGGCATTCAAACTCAGTAGATGGGAAAAGATCTACCTTCACTGATAAATTTAATTCTCAACTTGCCGACTGTACTCTCAACTGGTGTGATGAATTAAGCTATAACTCCGAGATGGAGAACTTTTTAAAGGAAATTCAAAACGACACAATTTCAATTGAGCGCAAAGGAGTAGACTCAACTAGACAGACAAGAATTTTTGCCTCTTCAGTGATTTCTAATAACAGGCCAAGGGACAATGCTATAACTTCGGAGTCTAGAAAGTTCTCTCCATTGAATTTGTCGGAGCATAGGTTAGAAACTTCTATGACTCCAAAGGAAATAGATATTCTTACAAGAAAGACCGAAAAAGAAAATTCTGAGGAATATGATCTTTCATACATTGCCCAAATTGGAAGGTGGATACTAAAGCATGGGCACAGTGATAAATTTCCTAACTGTGAATATCGAGGCCCAATGTTCTATAAACTTTGTCATACTTCGATGACAAGATGGCAGAGACAATATCTTCTAGCAATCATTAACGGCCAAAACTCAGATTCAAGAATTGCCAACTACTTTGAAAAAGATAAAGGATATCTTTGGTCTAAGGTTGATGCTGAAATAAATAATCGCAAAAAGGGAAGGCCATTTGATTCGGTGGATTTCTCTACAGTCGAAGCCTTCTTTAAAACTTTTGTGTCCAGTGATGGCGAAAGGCCATTTAAAACTACTCTTGTGCCTAATGACCTCATGGGGGACTTTTATGTTCTTCCACTAAGCGATAAGATTAAAGTCCATGTTGAAAATGATGAAATGGAAAAAATAAAAGAATCAATACGCGCTAAAAAGAAATCTAAGGAAGTTGAGGAAGAATATGACCTCTGATGAAAATAAAAATAAACTATACGCTCCTCCAAGGAAAGATAAATATTTTAAATTTTATTGGAACCTTTTGATCGAGGAGATAACTCTTCGTGAAAATTTTAAGCCGAGCCATTTACTCCAATTAAAAGTGCTCTGCGATTTATATGTTGAATATGATAGGCTAATGGATATCATTGAAGTACAAGGTACTACTTACGTTACTGGGGGCCATAGGCATGGAGACCAAGAGAAGTTACGACCAGAGGTTTCCCAGAAGAATGTTATTTTAACTGAGATCCGAAATAGGGAAAAGAGTATGGGCCTTGTGTTAGTTAAAGATTCTGAATCATCTACAATGCCGAAAGAGGAGGAATGGAAATGACGAAGCAAGAATACATAGCGTACCATAAAAAGTTTTGTGAAGATATGATGTCGATAACTGCTGCCAAAAATAATGACTACGCAGGATCGGGAGATGACCCATTCAAAAATTTTAGGCTAGTGGGCGCTTTTGGATGTGTTACCCCAGAACAAGGATTCTTTACTCGCATGACAGACAAAATGGCTAGGATCTCTACTTTCATCCAGCAAGGGCAGCTTCAAGTAAAAGATGAATCTGTATTAGATTCTTTGCACGACCTCGCAAATTACTGTGCATTATTCTCTGGATACTTAAAATCAAAGCAAGATGGCAAGTAATCCTTTTAATCGAAAGACACATCCAAATATTTGGTCTGGCCACGATTACGCAGAAAAAGTTGTAGCTGGGGAAATACCAAACTGCATCTACATTGTTGGGGCCTGTAAAAGATATTTAAAAGATCTCCACCGGAAAGATGGAGGATTTTATTTTGATGCCGACAAAGCCGAAAGATACTTAAGACTGGTCCAGCGATTAGAACACATAGTTGGAAATTGGAAGACCGCTAATGTTGTGTATGAGCCATGGCAGTGCTGGGTATGGATGAACATCATTGGATTTCGAAATACTGATTCTGGGTACCGAAGATTTCGTATTGCTCATATCGAAGTAGCAAGGGGAGCAGGAAAGTCTGCAATGGCATCTCAGGCAGTTTTATATTTCCTGGCTTTGGATGATCCCAAAGGAAATCAGATCTCAACTGTTGCTACTAGAAAAGAGCAAGCAAGAATAGTTTTAGATGTTGCTAGGGCTATGGCCCAGAAGTCTGTCAGCTACAGGAAAAATACTGGAGTGAAAGTATTAGCTCACAAGATTACTCATGATAAATCAAATTCGGTAGCTAGGGCACTTTCTGCTGAAGCATCTGGATTAGATGGACTTCAAGATATTCTTGCCGTTATGGATGAGCTTCACGCGATGAGAAGAGAAACTTTCGATGTTATTTATTCTGGGATGTCTAAACGAAAAGATTCGTTAACACTTTGTATAACAACTGCTGGGATGGATATTGATTCTGTTGGATACTCACAAAGTACCTATGCTAAGAAAGTGGCCCTCGAAGAAGGGGGATTTAGGGATGACCAATTTTTCTCAGCAGTCTATACGGTCGATGAGACAGACGACATCTTTGACGAACTAACTTGGAAGAAGGCAAATCCTAACTACGGAATATCTGTTGATCCGGTAACTTTTGCAGCTAAAGCAGAGAAGGCCAGAGTTCAAGCTGCGGATCTTCCAAACTTCAAAGTAAAACATTTGAATATGTGGCTATCGGAAGGAAAAGCATTCTTCGATACAAAGGCTTGGGATAAATGCGCGGATAAGAATTTGAAGTTAGAAGATTTTGTTGGACAGAAATGTTTTATGGCAGCAGACCTTGCCAGTAAAGTTGACTTGGCTTCGCTGGCCTACGTTTTTAAGAAAGATGAAATTTATTATGTTTTTGATAGAAGTTTTATCCCCGAAGAAACGGTGAAGTCCGTTCGAAGTGATATGTACGACCAATGTATTGCCAGCGGCCACTTGATCCAGACAAAAGGCTCGGCAATATTTTATCCAGCAATTGCAAATCAAGTTATCGAGGATAAGAAAAAATTTAAAATTTCTGATGTCATGGTCGATCCCTGGAACTCTTTAGAATTTTCTCAGAAGTTGATGGCATCACACATCGAGACCACGGAGTTCAGGATGAATGTAGGGAACTTTTCGGAACCAACAAAAACTTTTGATGCCTTAATCAGAGAAGGAAAAGTTAGACATAATGGATCTCCTCTTCTTCGCTGGTGCCTTGGAAATGTGGTCTGTACTTACGATGCCCTCGACAATGTTCTTCCGAAAAAGACTCATGAGAAATTAAAGATCGATCCGATAGTAGCAGCTATAATGGCTATGGCGGCCTGGTTACAAGACAAGCAGAAAAGTTCCATTTACGAAGAAAGAGCAATCTTAGTCTTATAGCGTTAGGTCCAGAGGCCCAATAAAATTCTTGTCAAGAAGTCTGCATAACTCTAACCTTGGTCAAAGAGGTTATTAATGTCCATGCCATTGCTCGCTAAAAAGCCTACGCAACGTCCTTTTGAGATTAAGAATAAGTCTGCCACAAAAGCAGAGATCGTCCTTTATGGAGCCATTGGCGCTTCTTGGTTTGAAGATTCTATTTCTGCTGCCCAATTTTCTGAAGAGTTAAAAAAGCTGGACTCTACTGTAAATGAAATAACACTTCGCATAAATTCTCCTGGGGGAGATGTCTTTGACGGAATCACAATTTACAACAGACTTAAACAGCATAAAGCAAAAGTGATAGTTCACATCGATGGCCTTGCAGCTTCAATTGCTTCGATCATAGCCCTTGCTGGGGACGAAATAATTATGGGTGAAGGCGCTCTTTACATGGTCCACCTTCCCTGGACATTTGGTATGGGGAATAGAAAAGATTTCGATACATTGACCGCAAGATTGATGGATGTCGAAGAACAACTAATTTCTATTTATGCAAAGAAGACCAAGAAAAGTAGATCCGATATTAGAAAATTATTGGAAGACGAAACTTGGATGGACTCTGCTCAGGCCATCGAAGAAGGATTCGTAGATAGTAAAGCTGGGGAAACTGTTGCAATCGCTGCATCAGTTATGACATTTGCAAATCAGTGGATTAAGAAAACCCCAAAAGTTAAAACTGAAGTTATAGAAGCAAAAGAAAAGATTGCGGCCCTTAAAGCTAATATCGATAAATTTTTAGTTAAAAAATAAAGAGGATTTTTGCTCGCTGATAAAGTGAAGCTGCCTCGGTAGTAGTAAGAAGAAACAAAAACAATTATGTCAGGAGAATAAACATGACTATCGAACAAATGAGACAGCGTTTGGCAGCTATCGCAGCAAGCCTAGCTGGTCTACAATCTAAAGAAGAGTTAACTAGCGAAGACATCGAACAAGTAAATGCTTTGAGCCTTGAAAACGATGAGCTAGTTAAGAAAATTGAAGCAAAAGAAAAGATGGATGCTATCGTAGCTAAGGCTAATCAAGGCCAAAGACAAGTAGCTCCTTCTGCTCCTTCTCAGCCACAAGTATCTGTTGGCCAAAACCGAATTGAGCAGGATCCTAAGCGTGGCTTCAAAAACGCTGGCGAGTTCTACATGGCAGTTCGCCAGAAGAACTTGAAAGTTTTGAACGCTGCTGGAATTAATGAATCAACTGGTGAAGCTGGTGGATTCTTGATCCCAGACGATTTCCGAGTAGATATCCAAAAGAAAGTTATGGGAGATGAATCTCTTCTTCCAAAGACTCGTCAATATCAAACCGCTTCAAACAACATCACTTTGCCAACTTACGAAGGCGCTCCTTGGGATGCTGCTGGCGTAATCCAGGCATACTGGGAAGGTGAATCTGCTGCTCTTGTTGCTTCTAAAGCAAAATTTGGTCAGGCTTCAATGCGTTTACACAAGTTGACTGCATTGGTACCTGTTACTGAAGAAGTTTTGGAAGATGCACCACTTCTTGAGTCTTGGATTAGGCAGAATGCTCCAGAAGCAATGATGCATAAAGTGAACAGTGCTCTTATCTCTGGTACTGGCGCTGGTATGCCTCAAGGTTTCTTGAAGTCTTCTTTCAAAAAGAAGATCACAAAAGAAGTTGGACAAGCTGCTGACACTGTTGTTTTCGAAAACGTAAACAAAATGTTGGGCGCTCTACTTCCTTCTTCAATCGGTAAAGCTGTATGGTTGATTAACCCAGCAGTTCTTCCACAACTTCGATTGATGAAGTTTGGAACTAACGAGTACCCAGTTTATCTTCCTGCTACAGGAATTTCTGGCGCTCCTTATGGAACTCTATTTGGTCTTCCAATCATGCCTATGATGGGTGGATTAAAGCAAGTTGGTGACGAAGGTGATATCTGCTTAGTAGATCTTAGCTACATCCAAACAGCTATGAAAGTAGCTGGCGGAATGGGAATCCGAGCAGATGTTTCTACTCACGTTTACTTCGACACTGACGAAGTAGCGTTCAAGTTCATCATGCGTATGGCTGGTAACTGCCCATTCAAGACTCCAGTTACTAACGAAGCTGGTGACTTTGTTGCTTCTGGTTTCATCACTCTTGAAGATCGAGCGTAAGATCTTTAGTGGCCCATCTGACCAATGGGCCATTTAAAAATTGGTCTTTAGTTTAACAACAAATTTTAAGGAGATTTAAAAAATGAAAAATGCACTAATGCCCGAACGCCAGCAGGTAAAACAGGCTATGGCCCCTGTTGACCTAAACACTGCTGCAATTACTGGAGCCAGAATTTCAATGGGTAACTTCAACAAAGTCTGTGTCGTTCTTGACATGGGCGGATCTGCTGGAGCTACTGTTGAAATGACTCTTAAACAACATACCGCCGCTTCTGGTGGATCTTCAAAAGTATTGTCTACTTTGAAGCCCCACTTTGTAAAAGCTGGCGCTGCTGATGTATTCACTAAAGTTGAGCCAAACGCTGCTCGATCTTTGGTTGATCTTACTTCAGTTTTTGCTGCTACAAACGGTATTGCTATGATTGAAATTGATGCTGCTGAACTAGATGTTAATGGCGGCTACACTTTCTTCTCAGTAGATATCGCTGATTCAGGCGCAGCTAAGATTGGATCTTGCCAGTACCATCTGTTGGAGCCACGAAAACTTCCAGCTTATGATGTTGTCACAGTATAATTTTGGTAGTCTAGATAAATAGTATCTGTAAATATGGGGGTTAATTCCCCCATATTTGTTTAAAGGAGGAGACATGAAATTAAAGTTTATAGAAGATGCCTACATAGGCGAAGTCCTGGCCTTTGAGTCAGGTAAAGAATACGAGATCTGCGATAAATTAGGCTCCGCGACAAGATGGCTTAGAAGAGGGGTAGCCGTAGAATGTAAAGATGTTGTTGAACTTGCTTCAGACCAAGATAATACTAAATTGGATGAAGAAATTGTTGACTCTGGAACCAAGGCTCCGAAGTTAAACAACTTTCAAAAAAGAAAAAAGTATTTTAATAAATAAATTCGGGGGTTTAATGAATCGTTTTTGGAAACTATTTTCCCTCCGAAGAAGTCCTAACCCACAAATAGATTCAATAAGACCAGCACTGACAAGAAGCAGTTCTAAGGTCGCTGTTTCTGAGGACTCTTCGATGCAAGTGGCAGCATTTTATAGAGGATTAATTTATATCTCCTCTCAGATTGCTAAACTTCCGTGGGAAGTAAAGGATGCCAACAACAATATCATAGAAAACGATATCTCCAGGCTTCTCTCACTTCTCGCTAATCCGGAACTGGACGCAATGGCTTTTAGATTGTGGGCAGTACAGAATGCAATCATTCATGGAAATGCCTACGCTGAGATTGAGAGGACTATTACTGGTAAGCCTATAGCCCTATGGCCTATAAGAAGCCGAGATGTTTGTATCGAAAGAGATAAATCTGGTAACTTAGTCTATAGAGTGTTAGGCGGAACAGAAGGCGGAGGAGATGTATTCCTTGAACCTAAAAATGTTTTCCATTTAAAAAACTTTCACACAAAAGATGGGCTTGTTGGCCAAGGAATTGTCGCCTATGCAAAAGATGTTTTAGGGATATCTCTTGGTGCCGATCAAATGGCAGGAAATCTTTTTGGTAACGGTGGAATCCCATCTGGAATTATTAAAGTAAAAGGAGCACTAAGTCCTGAAGCTGCAAAGAGACTAAAAGAATCTTGGGATGCGGCCCATGGAGGAAGAAAATCTTCTGGTACAGCAGTCTTAGAAGAAGAGGCCAGCTACGAACCGATCTCTATGGACCCAGAGGTTCTTCAGTTCCTAGAGAGTAGAAAATTCAGCGTACTAGAAATTGCAAGATTCCTTGGTCTTCCTCCAACAAAATTATTCGACACAACTGCGGCCACTTACTCTAATCAGGAGCAATCAAACTTAGAAGTAGCAACAGATGTTCTCGATGCATGGGCTTGTAACTTAGAAATTCAGGCCGACATCAAAATTCTAAATAAGAGGTATGGCGGCCTATACTCTGAACTTGATCTTTACTCAGTGTTTAGAGGAGATATGACAACAAGATCTAATTACTTCTCTAAAATGATGCAGACTGCGGCTATCACTCCAAATGAAATTCGTAAGAGAGAAGGCATGGCCCCTTACGAAGAGGGAGATGAATTTTATGTGGCAGTAAATAACTATACTCCTGTATCCAGAATGGATGAAGTAATTGATTCACAAATCAGTAAAGGGAAAGATAATAATAATCCTGCCTCAACTGGACTTGACCAGGAGACGGCTCAATTAAACAAAGCTGCAATAAGATTTTTGGAAAGATAATAGTCGGTGGATACTCAGGTATTACTGGCAATAATAGCTAAGTTGGTAGAAGAGAAAATAAATTCTCTTGAGGCATCCAATTTCAGAGGACCAAGAGGATTGCAAGGACCCATTGGAGAGTCAGGGTCTAAAGGAGATCCTGGTAAAGATTTTTCTTTTGAGGAATTCGGCCCAACAATAAAGAAATGGGTCGATGAAGCAGTAACCATAGCATCGGAACTTACTCCGGATAAAATAGAATTGTTAAAAGGAAGAGATGGAAGAGACGGTAGAGATGGCAAAGATTTTGTATTTGATGAATATGAGGAAGTTTTAAAGGAGTGGATAAAAGAATCTTCTTTAAAACTTTCTGATCTTACATCAGAGGAAATCGAAAGTCTTAGAGGCCCTAAAGGAGAATCAGGGGCACCATTTAATTTTGCAGATAATGAAAATAGTATTAGGGAATTGATAGAAAATCACATATCCTTAATACGAGAAGACTTAAGATTAAAATTTGAAGATCTAAATGAAGATGAGATATCCCAGCTTCGAGGACCTAAAGGGGATCGAGGATTGCCTGGGAGAGATTTTAATCTTGAGGAACATTTAGAGTTTTTCCAAAGCCTTAAACTCAAATTTGCTGATCTCACGGAAGATGAAAAGGCAAGTTTGAAGTTGAGATTCTCCGACCTCACGGACGAAGAAAGAGATTCTCTTTCTTTTAAATTTGAACATCTAACAGTAGAGCAAATTTCCCAACTGAGAGGGCCTAGAGGTCAGAGAGGACAAAAAGGCAATCAAGGGGATAAAGGAGAACGTGGGGATCAAGGTCTTCAAGGACCTAAAGGAGATCAAGGCCCAAGAGGAATCATAGGACCGATTGGATCTCCTGGAATTTCTGGCCGAGATGGAGTCGATGGCCGAGATGGGAAAGACGCTCCAAAAATAGTAGATATAAAAGTTGACCAATCAAAAGATGAATTTCAATTCATCTTTTATTTTGATGACGGTACTTATTTAAGAACTACTCCAATAACTATCCCATCTGGCGGAACAAGCTATGTAATGATGATATCTGGCTCCAGTGGATCTGGTGGAGGAGGGACAGATTTCCAATATCTATTTGGATCTGGAGTTCCATCTAGTGGGCTAGGAAATAACGGATATATTTATCAAGACACTTCAAATGGGGATCAATATAAAAAGATAGATGGATCTTGGGCATTACAAGATAATTTAACTGGCCCTGCTGGAACCAATGGAACCAATGGAACCAATGGAACCAATGGAACCAATGGAGCAGATGGATCTCAATATTTATTCGGGGCTGGAGTTCCATCAAACGGCATTGGAAATAATGGGGACATTTATCAAAATACCTCTAATGGAGACCAATATAAAAAGATTGCTGGAGCCTGGGTATATCAAGGAAACGTCGGCACAGGAGCTACAGGCAATCAATATTTATTTGGAAGTGGAGCCCCATCAAATGGGCTTGGGAATGATGGGGATGTTTATCAAGATACAGTAACGGAAGACCAGTACAAAAAAGCTTCTGGAGCCTGGGTATTAGCTAACACTTATTCTTCATCTGCAAATGAGATCTTATTTAATGTCCCATGTGATGCTTCAGTATTTGTCGGAGCAGCAGTAAGAATAGACTCCACTGGAGAGACAGAACTAATGATGTCTGCATGGACTTCTCTTTCTGCCCTTCCAACTATGGATGCCAGCACTTACGCCTCTGTAGCTGTGAATGCCCTAGCAAATAATTACATAAATTCAAATGTGTTTGGGATAGTGGAATCTAAAGTAAGTTCAATACTGTGTAACATTAGAGTTTCAGGACTATCTGGATCTCTATTTATCGGACTTGATATCCATGAAGAATATTATTTGAGTGATACTGATGCTGGTAGACTTGTAGCACTTCCTTTTGCTCCAAGCCTATCTGGTCATGTATTAGTTCGACTCGGACTTCCGTATTCCCCAGAGAGGTTTTTCTACCAAAGGGGAGATAGGGTAATTAGAGCATGAAAAGATTTTTATACAAAGATGCACAAAATAGAACTACTGAAGCAAATAACTTTGAGCCATCTGATTTCATCGATTCTTTCAATGCTACCTTTGGACTTCCAGTTAAGACAAATGGAAGCGGGGTTATAGATCCAACATTACTACCCTCGATTTCCGCAGCGGCCACTCTACAAATTACTAGGATTGCAAGTGAAACACTTGTATCTGGAGATTGTGTATATGCTGTAAGTTCTACTCATGTTGGTCTGGCAAATAATACTACTACTGAAGAGAGAGCCACTGTTTTAGGAATAGCAATAAATAATGCAAGTGCCGGACAGTCTGTAGGAGTAGTGCTACTTGGGGCATATTTTAATTCTGTATTTTCGGTATTTCCTCTAGTTAATAAGCCCCTATATCTAGACACTGATGGAGGGTTAACAGATGTCAGGCCAGCATCTCCTGGGGCATCGTATCTAACTTCTGTTGCAATTTCTCTTGGAGCAAATAATATATTTATACGAATAGACAGACCAATAAGATTAATCTAAGGAGACAAAATGGCTAAGTCAAAAAAGCAGATAAAACTACCAGAGGCCCCAGTAGTGGAATCCCCAATCGTTAAGCAAGAGCCTGTAGCTACTGGTGGAGAAAAATTCTTTGCTCCAGAACATCTAAGAAAAATAGAAACTAGCCTATTGGAAATTGAAAATAAAAAACTCTTAATGGCGGTCGAGGAACAAAACTTAGCCAATATGAATTTAACTATGGAAATACTAAAGTCTAGGATTGAAAAACAAAGACAAGTAGTCCATGCAAGGGCCGTAGAGTACGAAGCTGCAAAGAAAATATACGCAGACTTTAAAAAAGATGTTTTCCCTTCTTATGGGATAGAAAATAGAGAAACTGTTGAATATGATTCTAATACAGGTAGAATATTTTAAGATAAATAAAATAACTGACTAAGGAGAGTCAAATGCCAAATATTAAAGTGTTGTACGTTAATTCGAATGGGTACCCACAGGAGCATAGTGAGTCCGGGGACTCTATCAAATTTTTGTCTTTCCTCACTGCCAATAAGGAACTAACAGATGCAAAGCTGGCGGATCTTATTGATGGGGCAGATGCGAATGACCAACATATTCATGATGCCAGATATTATAGAGAAAATGAATTTATTAACTCTACTGCTGGTGCAGGAGATGCCAATAAGCCAGTAAAGACAGATGCCAATGGCTATGTAAATCCACTGATAAATGTCTCTGCACTAAATTCTCTTTTAGACCATGGTGCTCTTACTGGTCTTGGTGACGATGACCATACCATTTACATTAAAGCAAATGGAACAAGAGCATTCACTGGCGCTCAGTCAATGGGTGGATTTAAACTTACAAACTTAGCAGATCCAACTGCTGGAACTGATGCTGTAAATCTTCAGACTCTTCAGGCATACCAACAGGGAATAAAACCAAAAGAAGCAGTTAAAGTAGCTACTACTGTAGCTGGAACTTTAGCTACTAGCTTCGAAGCCGGGGACACTATTGACGGCCAAACACTTGTCGCTGGATGGAGAATTTTAATTAAGGACCAAGCTGCTCCTGAAGAGAATGGTATATACATAGTTCAGGCGTCTGGTGCGCCAGTAAGAGCCTCTGATTTTAATTCCGTATCTCCTATCGATGAAATCAATGGGGCATATACTGCGGTACAGCTTGGAACTGCTAATGCCGGAAAAGCGTATGTAGTTTCTAGTGTGGTAGCTACTCTGGGTACTGATCCTATCACTTGGGTATTTTTCAATGCTGCTGATGCAATTACCGCATCAACTGGTCTTGTCAGAGTAATCAATGATATTAGACTAGACTCTTCTGCTGCTGGTAACGGTCTTGGATTTTCTGCTGGAGTTCTATCTGTAAATGTAGATAACTCTTCAATAGAAATTAACTCTGATACTTTGCGAGTTAAGGCAGATGGAATTAATGATACTCATATCGACTTCGGAACTGGTGCCAATCAAGTATCTGCTGTAGATATACCAATTGCTGATGCAGGAAACTACTTGGCGGCTACCGAAGTAGAAGGAGCCCTTCAGGAACTTTATACTTTAATTGGTCAAGTTGGTGTGGCTTACACTGTTGCAGTAGGTGGAGTTACTAAAGGATTCCCAGTTTATGTTTCAGCAAATAATACTGTCACTGAATATGGAGCATTATCTACTACAAACAGAGTTATAGGTGTAGCTGCTACTACTGAAACTGCTGCTGCGTCAGTAAAAGTTTTGGCTAACGATACAATAGTAACTGGAGTTCTAAGTGGAGCTACTGCTGGACAGGTGATTTATTGGTCTGGATCAGCTCTTACAGCTACAATTCCTGCTGGGGGTGGAGCCCATGTTTGGAAACTTGGAGTGGCTAAGAACGCTACCGATCTCCATGTAGAAGTAGAGTTCATCAAAAGGAATGCATAATTAAATGGATAGGGTCAGACCATTGAAATACGAGAGTCCCTCCACTGGAGGGACTCAGACAAATGAATACCCAACTGAATTAAATCCTTCAGAGGACTACATTTCGGCTAAAGGAGTTTCATTTGGGCCTGATCCTAACTTTGTCATCGACATGATAGGAAGGGCGATAGTGTCGTCCTTCCCACAATTATACCAAAATATTTCTTACTCAGGCGGAGATGTCTCTTCTATTGATTTCTACAATTCTGAAAATTTCATCGTCGCGAATAGAGTAGCCAGAGTCGAACTAACTTATACCTTTGGAAATATTTCTTCTGAGGTATTAAAAATATATGACACTAATGGGTCCACTATACTTAGAACATACACTTGGACTCATGTTTATTCTGGGGGAGATATCTCATCCTCTAATGTGGCGGTCTCATGATAGATTCAATTTTTAAGTATGTCCAAGGCATTGTCAGACTAAAGGGGACCACTGATGGGACTCCTATCGGGAATGTATCTGATTCACTCAAAGTGACTTCCGTATCTGGGAGCATTTCGGAGATAAAGGAAAACAAGTGCTATCATGCCTGTATAGATGGAGTAGTAATAGGAAATAATAAGTCCATGATTTCCATATCTAATGCTCCTGGCTCACCAGTAGTAATAAAGATAAAAGAAATCTATATGGTAAATGACCAGAATAATGCTATTACTGGTATTGTTTCCAACTTTAATTTAAAAAGATTCACGACCCACTCTGGTGGAACAGCAATAAGTCCAATCTCTAATGATACAAATGACACTTTAAATGCTAATGTCACAATAAAAACAGGGGCCACTATTTCTGGAGAGACGACTCCAGTATTTAAAGCATGGAAATATTCTTCTGATGAGTGGGGTATCGGAGCCCAGGACGTAGCGTCCGGAGACCATTCTATGAACTCCATCTTCCCAATTTATGAAGCCCAGCCAGGATCTAAGCCAATAACTATTAGGCCAGGAGAAGGAATACATATTAAACATATAGTAAACTCTACTGTTGGAACCTTTGCTTTTTGCATTGTGTTTGATGAGGTTTAAATGATTGAAGTAGAATGGAATATTCTAAAAACTTTTGTTATAGATAAGGGCCTATCAATACAATATTTTGAATATAATAATCATTATTTTCTTCATGCCTATGATGGGCCGTATTGTCTTCATACCAAAATTTTTAAAAATGATGGGGCAGAACAACAGGACTTTGAAACTAATTTCAAATCTGGTGGAAATAGAAGAATTCAATCAAATGATGTTGATGCCGCTTTAATGATTCAGCCAAAACTAGCTACTTCTGGAAGATCATACCAATCTTCCTTTATTGAAATAGAAACTTCTACCACAAAAGCAATATCTAAAAAATCTAATTGGTCGGATACAGGATTTGCTTCAGTAGTAAGACTGGATGTAAATGGGGAAGTTACTGAAGTTGAGGCTGATACTGTATGGACACTACTAAATATAGATTGTGGTAAGACGTATGAAATCCAAGGAGGATGGCTCTATCAAAAGATCCAGCCTACTGAAGATTGCTATGTTTGGGCAATAGCCGCTGCACATATTCCAGAACAATATGGTGGAAATAAAGAATTCGTACAGGGAGTAAACCTGGCTCTTGCAAGTTACGGAGTAAGTGCAATAGAGTTCGATGGGGACACAACTACTAAGGTCGAGTATGACCCAGTTAATTATTCCCATCTACTTCAGATAAAAGTAAAACATCCTGCTGGACTAAAACATAGATTAATGGTCGAGATTATTTGGTATGTTTAGTTTTGTTAAGCAGTATTTTTATAATTGGTTTGTCTTGATCTCTCAAGCAATATCCGTATTTCTTGGTGGAGAACCGGATACCTCTATTTCTCAAAGAACTGCTATAGCCTACAATTCTCATAAAGGTACCGGATCTGGTAAAGAAAAATGGTTCTCCTTTCAGCAGAAATTTATAGACTGTCTTTTATGGGTATTGGCTAGAGAAGAAAACCATTGCCAAAATTCTATAGTAGGAGAAAATAACACAAAGGAATTGTGGAAGTGGTGATTCCTAACAAAGGGTGATTTATGCTTGTAACATTAGCTAACATGAAATCTTATTTAGGAATTACCTCTGGCACATACGATACTTTCCTTACAGAACAACTAAATCTAATTTCTGATACAGTAGAAGCATATTGCAGAAGAATATTTTCTCAGGGGAGCTATACCCAACTTTGGTATAATGACCATGATGGAGAAAAGGCAAACTTAAAAAAGATGCTACCATTTCATTTTCCTTTAATAACTGTTACTTCCCTAAAGATAGATGGGGTACTTTTAGATACGGACGAATATCGAATCCATAAGCCAACCGGGGAAATAAAAGTTATTGCTCCTCCAGCAGACTGGGATGAAGTAGAACTAATTTATTCTGCTGGATTTGCCACTATACCGACTCCGATAGACGCAGTAGTAAAACAGTTAGTTTCAGAGAGATACAATAAAAAGATAAGTGGAGTTCAGTTAAATTTTGGAAGTGATGTTCAGAGAGTTTCTATACCTGGAACTATCTCAATAGATTTTGATTACTCTCTGGATAATAACAAAAAGGAATCCACCTTTGGAACTATACTTGGGAGCTACGTCAACTCTTTAAATTTTTATCGAAGCGAAAGAGTAGCTGGAGTAATTAAGGAGAATGAGTTTGTCTCTTAAAGATGCCTTTTGTTCAATTCTAGCTTTGCATGGCCGAGATGTAACTTTACTTCGTCGAGGATCTCCAGATGTATCTGGGCCTGTAAGAATAAGCCCTTCTAACTATTTTAGAAAGTTGGAAGGACCTGACTCAATTATTGTCGAGGGAAGAGAATTTGTTATAGCTAAGGCTTCCTTGACTGCTGCCAATTTTACTTCATTAAGAAGGGGAGATGTTTTTCAGGATGCGGAACTTGGAGAAATGGTAGTAGACCAAGTTAGAGAGATGTTTGATCTCGGAGGGGCAGTGATAGGCTATCGCTGCACTACAAGTTAATGTTGACAGTTACAATGAATGTTGTTGAAAAAGGTAAAGCTGCCCCCAAGTGGAATTTAGAATCCGATATTAATGGGGAACTATCTCTAGATGATTTATTTAAGTTCACAAAGAGAAGTTTAATTTTAATTTCCAATGAGGCTCTAAAAGAAGAACAGGCCAAAGGATTTGATAAAAATCCTGTTGTGGCTGTAGATGGGAAAACATCAAAGCCAATTGAAGATGTTCATCCCCTGGGTAAAATAGTTTTCTCAGCAAGACAATCAGCTTTTACTATCATAGCAGAACTATTTTCTCATGTGGTGAATAGGTCTCCAGTGGATACTGGATTTTATAGAGATCATCATTTTGTACTTTTCAATGGTAGATCAGTAGCTAACACTGAAGCAACACTAAATGCTTGGCTAGAAAAAGCAGAGATAAAAGATGGGGATGTTTTACGAATAGTTAATATTGCTCCTTATGCAGGAATGTTAGAAAGAGAAGGAGTAAGGAGTGATTCTAGAAAAGCTAGGCTAACAAAAAGCCGAGATAGGAAGCAAAGATCTGGAACTCATGTTAGAGCAGCTAATGGAGCATATTACTTAGCTTCAAGGGCTACACTTAGAAAATATAAATTCAATGCAAAAATAAGATTTGAGTTTATTAATGGATCTCAAATAGGGATTGAAGGTGGATTTCCAACTTCGAGCTACAGGGGCAAGCCTCTTAGATCCACTTTTTCTGGTAGGACAGGACCAAAGGGAACTAAGCACAAATGGAAAGGTCCCTATGTTTACCCAAGCATAGTAATTAGATTTCAGGGTGGAGGGATTCTGTAATGTCTTCTATTTATGTTAGAGACCAATTTAAAACTTTCATAGCTGCCAATATAGGATCAGAGAAACTTTTAGATATTTCTGGCGAATTCAGAGAGATAAAGGAACTTCTTTCCGATAATTTAATAGCTCCTGGGGAAGTGTGGAACGCAATAGAATTTACCCCTGAATCTGAAAGACCGATAACAATAGGGTCCAGTAATACTTCAGGTAAATACCGAGAAAAAGGTCTTGCAACAGTCCATGTAGTGGGCATAGCCAAAATTGGCGGAGCGGCCTCGACCTTGGCCAGAGCAGAAGCGTTAATTGATAAACTAAGAGGCAAGAAACTAGGCACAATTTTCGTTGATTCTGTGAGCCCTCCAGATTTTAATATAAGTGCATCCCTAAATTTTTCTCAGGGCTATACAGCAGTAGGGATCTATATTGAATACACAAACGATATTGATTTATAAAGGAGTAAACAATGAGTTCTTCGAACAGAGTTCGACTAGCGTTTATCCAAGAGTCAACCTATGGCGTTACTCCTGGGGCAGGGAATTTTAAAACTGCAAGATTCACATCTGAAGCATTATCTGGAACTCCAGACACAGTGGAGTCGAAACAGATTCGTACTGATAGAATGAGTTCTGG
>FRDC01000581.1_pt1 | contig 19066 bp, 14 predicted proteins | sample 1106171 | NCBI WGS metagenome assembly FRDC01 (sample SAMEA3930566, study PRJEB13176) | freshwater metagenome | biome: Drinking water system; feature: drinking water; material: water | place: Singapore | collected 2014-12-20 | reverse complement strand
TGAAAGTAAACCTTGATGATATCATCAATTGGGTGGTTGAGAATTTCTTTGATTCTTCCAACCTGAAACAGACTGTAGAACACTTCATCTACCCACCCACCCATATCGGCCCGCTTCTGATACGCCTCTAGTGATTCTGGCCACATTTGGGCGTCTCTGTATGACTGAGCAAGGTAAAACTGATATCGATTGATGTCTTTTGGATCTGCCCCGGCGGCCAAGGCTTTGACAAACACCTCCGCATCCTTTTTGTACTTTTCTGGGTCTTTTGATCTGGCTCCGTCCTGAATTGGACGATTCAAGAGACCGGGAGCAAATTCCTTGGTGCGAATTTCGTCGTGGCAGTCCACATACTCATGGAGAACTCCACGGTAATAGAATTTCAGTTTATTTGAAGTTAGCTGGGGGCGGTGGTATTTTGTGCCGCCGTAGAATGCCCATACATTGTAAAGATCTGCCGTCAGCGATCTCTTAAAGATTTCTGCGTCGAAATTTCCGACAAATTCAAGAATTTCGTCGGCATCGATCATCAGCGTGTAGTCTCCCATCGATCTGGATAGTTCCAAAGCTTCTGATCGATTGGTGGCAAAATCAACCCACGGTCTTTCATGGATTTCTCCGGGGATTCCTACTTGTTCGAAAAATTTCTTAATCTTTTCTTGAGTCCCGTCGGTTGATCCCGTATCAACGATACACCACGTATCGATAACCGGCAAGGTTGAAGCCAAGCATCGCTCAATTACATGAGCTTCATTCTTTACAATCATGCATAATACGACTTTATTCACCAGAGACTCCTAAAAATAGTATATTCAAAACTTCAAATTCTGTCCGTTAGCAACGTTATTTATTACCAACTTCAGAAGATCTTTTATCTCGGCCAGCTCTTTTTTCACAGAATTTACTTCTTCTCGAAGTTGTTGGTTTTCGGCCACCGTTCGCAGAGAGGCATTTCTCTTTTCAATAAATTTTCGTTTTTCTTCCAAATCATGGGCCAATAAAGCACCCGAATGAGTGTCCCGAATTAATCCGGGACAATCTTTAACTTTTGCTAGATCTGGTTTAATCGCGGGGTTCATTTTATTAACTTGCTATTACTTTCAATTCCTTGACGGCCGGAGTGACGCTATTTGTAGGATCTCCGTAAATTACAACCTTCACTTGGAAACTCTTAAACTCCGACTGTCCTGTAATACCAGATGAATAGTTCGTAGCCGTGGCACCTCTAGCAAAATGAAGATCAACATAGTCGTCTTCTCCGACCGACACATAGGCATCAGATTTTTTCTGATATGAAGAATCTAAAGTCATTGCTTCATATGGCAGATTATCGAAAGAAGTGTTATCTGTAGGAATTTGAGATTTTAGGTAAACTCTGATGTCTGAGTTTTTTGGTTTTCTTGCTGAGAAGTAAACATCGACGTTGGTAGACTCAAATCCTTGCTGTAGATTAATCTTCTTGCTCAAGTATCTAGCCAGAGCAAAATTGGATCCTGTAACTCCACGAATAGTAGCCAGTGTTTCGATAGGATCTTTATAAACATCAGATACTGTTCTTACAAGATTTTGAATATACAGACCACTTACTCTTTGAGTGTCCAGAATTGGAGATACATCTAGAGGAGAAGACAGGGTAGTATCAAAGTAGAAATTGCTCTTAATTTGATTGGTATTACCGTCGATGATGTACTTCTTGGATGCAAAGACGTAGTTTTCGAGATTTTGCACAGAAATTTCAGTTCCGAATGCGCCCGGACCAAATTCAACTTTAGGAGTCACGTAAGTAGTAGGTGGGGTGATGTAAGTAGCATTCAGCTTGAATACGTTGGCTCCGTTGTCGATTCCAGTCAGTCCTGTAGATAGATTAGTTTCAGTCCACCCAAAGCTGGCTTTATTGTTAGTTCCATCGTAGGTAAACAAGCACTTATGGAGAACAAACTTTAGATCCATAGCCTGTTCGGCTGTCCATGTGCTAGAATTCTGAGATTTGAAGAACGAACCGGCATACGGCTGAGCCGAGATTACATTTCCTGTGGAAATTTCGGTCTGTCCTACTTCGGAAACCCATATATCATAGTCGTCGCTGTTTGAAAGAACGGTTATTGCATATTCACCCGGCTGAAGATATACTGGACTCGTGAATTCAAAATCCGTGGCCGTTCCGGCATCGTCGGATATGTTCACTTCCGACGGGGACTTATAAACTTCTGTGAACGGAATAATGGCCGATGAACTTGGGTATCCGTTAACAGTGGGTCTAATTTGAATATAGACTGGAAGTGTTGAGGACTTGTTCTTAAAGTACAGGCTGACTTTCTTTAGGAACATTCCATACGGATACGATATCGGATCCACATAGAAAGTTTGTGCCACGGGGTCTGTGTAGATCGCCACCTTTTCTGTTATGATATTTCCAAAAACCCTCTCGTCTGTAACTGCCTGACGGCGGATATTGAGACTTCGTGTGGAAATAATGGTGTTCTCTTCCGTCTTTATGATGCCCTGTGCCCGATAAACTTGATCCGCCGTTGTAGTAGCGGATGCAACCACATTTGAGGTACTATCAATCAATCGGAAAACTCTTTCTCCGGTTCTGAACACAGAAGCGGGAAGATTAAACAAGACAGTAGATGCTACGCCGATTCTTCCTTGCTCATCGGTTGTAATTGCCGCCCCGGCCACCCCATTAACCGACACATAAGCAGAAACATCAACGTTATCGAAAAATGGATACACCCGAACATATGGGCGCATTCCTTTGGCAGATATGGTAATAGTATTGGCACGCATGAAAGGAACGATACCAATATCCACAATTCGATCACCGATACTTCTACTGACCGTTTCCGGATTTACAAGAATTTTCTGTCCGGTTCGAACTTGAGATGTATCTTGAATTGCGAATCTTTCTTGCTCTGTTCTGATGGCCCACCCGTTGCGTGTTAGTACGGTTTGAGGACGGGTTATTGACGTGGTACGCCATGTAGTTAATGCCTGCGGTGTTCCAACCCAGTTATTTTCCCAATTGTTCCAAACGGTTCCAAAATCCACGGTTACGCCATCAGCAAGACCGTCGTTTTCTCCTTCCAAATTGACAGTGACATCAGGACGTTTTGTGGTGTCAATCCAATCATCCGAGGTAGGATTCAGGGTCAAAGATCCATTAAAGTTACTAACATTGAAAGGATTAACATTTACGGCCTTCGATGCCAGTGGCTGTGAAATTAAAACTTCTGTGGTGTACGCTAAAGAAATTAAACCATCGGAACTCATTGTCAATCCGGTCCCAACAGATCCGGTCAAACTAAAGTCAACGTAGCGAATGTCAAATTTTGGGCGGATTTCTTTCTTTAACGGATCAACAGATATTTGATGGTCGGTATTGGTGTATTGACTGTTTGAGTGGGACGTAAAATTGTCAACAAAGATACCATTCTTAAACTTATTCAGTCCGTTGGCGTCCTGAATTTCAAGATCTTTGGCTTCTTTTTCTGCCAATGTCAACGTAGTGTAATACTCAAGACGACCCACTCGCTTGTCTATGGCCCCCACGTCCTTCATGGTATATCTACGATTTTTCACTATGAACTGTGTAGGATCAGTGCTAGATTTTGTATACGGAGGCAAGAAAATTGTGCCCAGAGTCATGGCATCATCACGGTCTCCGGGTGCCGGGGCTTGTTCAGTAGCAATCCCCGGAATGATCTTGAATTGCTTGTCTCTAGATAGTACGATTTTATCGGTTCTTGGTAGATAATACGTCCACGCAACCAATCCAGACGGATAATTTACGAAGGACCGACTGCCAGTAGCACCGTAGTTTGTTGAAATATCGCTACCGGTGAAAGACCCCGGTGTTGCGCGGTCTGGACGATAATCCACACAACCGGCCAGAGATACAATCTTTCCGTTTTGGCTCTGGAAAGAATAAATTGGAACATTCTTAAATTCGGACGCCGATATTCCGGCCCCGATAAAGTCTGTATACGACTGAGCAATGAATGGACCTTCTGTGTTGGTTCCACTTCTTGAGAATTTCTTGAAGGTTACTGAAACGCCCGTAATTCCTCTGCCGAGATAATCTTTTTTAACCGTAATTCTAGACCAATCGTAGATATGATCCTTTTGACCAGTATCCAAATCAAAGTAGCTGGTCATGGCCGTCTGGCTTCCTGATCCAAATTGTCCAGTAACCGAGATGATGCTATATACGTCCACGGCACCGTTGAGATAAGCATATTCTTCATATGCATTAGATCTCATTTGAACCGTGGCTGTTGTTGTGGTAAGAGTTTTTTCTCTCCAAAACTTGCCAATAGACGTGGTGCTATCATAGGATACGTTAAAGCTGGCAAATGCAACCACAGTTCCAGTGGCAGCCGAGGTGAAGTACATTTGAGTACCGGCACTACCAGTCAAAGACGAACTTCCAGTAATAGCCGCACCGGTAATACTGAACACCTTAAAATCAGACGCACTAGTAAATGTGTACCAATCATCTCCTGACGGGAATCCAAAATCCGAATCCGCACTGAAGGTAGTGTTAGTTCCGCTAAGCGTCTTTGTGCAAGACTTATGAATTTCAAAATTGGACAGACTGTTTACGGATTTTGTGGCAAATGACGTAACGTCATTTGAAAGAGGGAACAGCAAGTGTCCGTAAGAGCTATTTCTTACGACAACAGGATTTGAAACGAACTCAAAGAGGTGTTGATTATTTCCAGTGTAGCCATTTAAGAACAGTCTCTTGGCGTCCGTGATTGTATATCCAGAAGTCAAGTTGATGTCGTATAAATTAGCCGTATATGGGCTTGCATATGGGCTAAATTTACCAATTCTTACAGTACCGATATTATTGAAGGTTCCGCCGGTTCCGGAACTCAAGAAAAATACCGGACCAGAGTTAAAATTGATATTTGTGAGAACACTCGGAATGCCAGAAGAAGTTAGACTGTTGAACTGAATATCTACTTCTGATCCCAGAGGAAAAGCCACATTAGTTGAAATCGAAGTAGTTGTTCTGGGTTTTGAGATGTCGATGGATTTGTTGTTAAAATTGATGAATTCATAACCAAAAATATAAGCCTTACCCTTACCAATATTCACAGTAAGTTGAGACTCATCTGTTGCATGATCTGCAATAGAGATCGGAAAATCGTCCAGAGTATAGTTACCTGATTCGTCGTATGTTCTACGGGCCAGAGTGTCGGCTAGAACATTGTATTCTGGATAGTTGACTTTGTACGTTGCCTCTCCGGCTTCGATATTGATAAGAGTGTAGTCCCCGGTAGCACTTAGAGGACCGTGGGCCAAATTCAAATCAATTCTATATCTGTCCGCTCCCGGCGCACCGTAATTATAAGAACCAAACGCAGGGTCGTTCAAAGATGTATCATCTGTTGCAGTAACAATCGTGTCGGTTACGTCCAATTTGATCGTGCTGTTCAGAGAATTAAATTTGCGGTATGTGTTGGGGGAAGATCCTGTAGTATTATACGGAGTAATCTTCTGTGAATCGTGATTTACGAAAAATCCCTTAATGTACCTAACGCCGGACTCCAATCCGATTAGAGATGCACTTCCAAAAGCCGGAGGGATGCTCAGCGAATAATCGTCATTTGCAGAGGCACCGGTAACAGAGGCGTAGATTGTCGTGCCGTTCAAATTAGCCGAGAGAGTATCACCCACCGCAAACCCGGTTGCGCCGTTCAGGTAATCCGAAAAAACCAAAATAGACTGTGTGTCTTTTGTCGATCCGCTAAGAGAAGACAACGTATCCAGCACTTTAATTGTATTTTTTCCCGAAACAACGGCTGTCAGACCATCAAAATCCCCGATGCTTACTCCACTATATCCGGTTAACCCACCAACTCGAACGTATTTAACGGGGTTCAAAAACACTTGACTTTCAGTAACAATACTGCCATCTTTGAAGATATTGTCGCCGAATCTTTGAATTTGTTTTTGCAGAATAGACTGAACTTGCGTAACTTCCCGAGCCTGAAGGGCATATCCGGGGCGGCTCAGAATTCTGAGAAATTTCTTAGAATCTGTATAGTCGTCGTAATATGGGTCTACATTAAATAGATCGGATGGAGTTACGGTTGACATGTATTAAAATTCCACAATGAACTTAATTTCTTCTTTTTGGTCTTGAGATCGGGTAATTGGTCTAATATTCTGAATATGGTGAACTGTTCCGGTGCGGTATTTAATTTCTGGGCTACTCAAAATTGATTTAATACTGGCACCCGTAGCCCCGGTAGTATATATTACTTTATTTCCGGCTTCCACATTTCCGTATATGTTGCACAAACGAAGAGTTCCGCTCGTCCCCCCGGTTGCAGCCGTCCAGTCCACCACATAACCTGTTCCATTTTCGGACGAGCCACTCATTGATGAAATCTTAGAATCTAGAGAAAAAGTCGAAGATGTGAACAAATGCACTCCATTATAGACCAAATTGAGCTTTGTTGTTTGGTCATATACTGTTTGTTCTCCTTGCTCATCCTCTCCGATTTCAATAATTTTTCCTTTACTTGAGGAAGGGGTAATAAAGGTCGTATCGTATTGAACAATTTGTTCTCCTAGAGAAAAGTTTCCTCTTGGGTGTTCAACGTATAGATTTCCGACTAAGTTGTTTCCGGCTTCTGGAATCCAACTATAAACTCGTCCGTTTGCATAAGATGCCGAAATATTTGATCCACTAGCACCAAAGCCAACAACAAAATAGTTGGGGGTAAAATCTGTTCCAGAAGCATTAAAAGAAGTAGTTCCAGTTGGAGGAGTTAATTTAAGCCGCTGAAGTAATCGCGCCTCTGTTCCGGCAATAGTCTTTTCTTTAATATCAGCAATTTCAAATCCCGAAACTAACCCCTTGATTTTGAAAGATCCGTTCAGTATGTTATTGAGCTTCAATTCGCTGGTTCCCGTCGTTCCTGTTGTTCCGGGAGTCCAAGACAAAATGTATCCTGCACTTGCGCTAAGTCCGGTTGTTCCGTCTGCGGCTGTAAGTCCCTGTGTGGCGGTTGCTCCTACAGCAAAAGAAGCGGATAATCCGGCGGCTTTAAAGTACAGATGAACTTGTTTTTTACTCAATTCAGGATTTTGAACAAGAGCAAATTGACGATAGTCATTTTGTACAGAGACTTTGTTGGATTCTGATTCGGAAAAATCAGTTACAATCATCAAGGCCGAGCAGCCAAGCTCTTTTACGGGATTAGATCCATGTCCTCCGGGTGGAGAAATCACGGCCTTTGCCAAATTTCCGAAATTTCCAGTAAATCCGGGGGTAAATGTTAACCCAAGCGGAATTTGAATATCAGCATACGTGTAGTTTTTACCACCATCAACCATCTCAAACGTATCAAGGTATCTTTGTCCAGTGGCTCCGGAGGCTCCGGTTAACGTAAACTTTACCGTGACTTCGGCAGTACTAGAATAGGTATTCAGAGAGTTGTTGTTTGAACTTCCATCTCCGACCACAAGTATTCTGGGAAGAATGGAGAATCTTCCGCTGTCGGATCCGGTTCCAGACGTGATGCCATAGTTCAGTGGAGAACCTAGGGCTACGGTGGCAGTACCGTTAGAATTGACAGTATAACTTGAAATTACTCTTTGCTGTCCGGCACCCATTCCGGATTCCACGCGAAGCACCATTCCATTATAGTAATTGTTTTGCTGAACAATCTTCGATCCACCCAGCACAACAGACGAAGCACCAGCCGATGTGGCTCCTATAAATTGATTTGCGTCATCATAAAGAAGAACTCTGTCTGAAATGACGTAGTTTTTTAGGTTTTCATCGAGAGAAATAAAATCAATCGACCCGTTGACCGCCGCCTGTTGAACGTCCCATTGCAAAATTCGATCATCGTTTTCGTTTATGGTTTTGATGAACTCGACCGGCATGTACCCGGCCGCACCAGACGATTCATTTTTTGTAAGAAATTTCTTTTTTGTTTCTGGAATACTGTACAGAAATTTCCAGCGATACCCATCCGATAGAGTTCGGATCTGTGAATCAGTATGTGTCGGCGCAACAATAGACGCGGCATCATAATTATTGTCGATGCACTTATAGACCCTCTCTTCATCTACCAAAACGTAAAATTGAGCTGGTTCTACATCAGCATAAAGATCTATGTCATGCCGGTATGGAGTATAGACTTTTCCGCTTTCCCAATCATATCGGGGAATAACGAATGAAACATCATCTTTCGTTATTTTTTTAAATGCGAGAGCATATCTCCAAAAATCCGTATCAGACTTTACAGAGTCTATATTTGCAGGAGGGATATTATCGTTAGTGGTCCCAGTAGCACCCACCCAAGGAATTATGTTAGAAATTCCAATAAACCACTTATCGTCTGACAAAATAGAATATCGATCGAGGAAATCCTCTACCAAGTTATTTTTTAAATTTTGTCGAAACGGGTCACATGCTGCCATGAAATTCCTTGTTTTCTTTCAACTATTTAGCCAGAATAATTAGTATTGTCTTGAGAATTTGGCCAAGATCCATACGGGCTGTGAGTATTTCCAACACCATTATACAATCTACAGTCGAATTCGTCTCCAACCGGCATAGTAAAAAAAGATCTGGCCGTTATTTTTCTAAATTCTGTCGAAGTGCTGTACTTTAGAAGTGCGTACTTGTAATCTCCGGTAAATCCAGAAGACCATTGAGATTTTTCGGTGGCTCCGGTCATAGTCCATTCTGACCATCCGCTGGCACCACCAGTACCCAAAAAGTCCCACTTTTGAGAACTGTCGATCTTTGCAATAACTGTATTTTTTATTCTGGTGTTTGGATGGTTGTAAATGAACCAATACGGATCCCCGCGAGGAAATCCAATTCCTTTTAGGGTATCAGAGAGAAACGCAGCCTGAAATGCTATTCCATTGGATATCGGGTTCCCACCTGCACCAGAGATTAAATCATCTTGCCCAGATCCCGGACCATATCCCTGCGCCGTTCCGCCAGAAATAAACCACTGCCCGAGATTATCAAAAGTTTGAAATGTATATGGAGCATAGTGACCAATTCTAGGAACTTCATATCTGATTAACGCGCTATGCATATCTAATTCGGCTGCGGCGCAGCGTTTGATTAGAATTTGCCCAAAGAAACCCAGTCCGGCTGGATGAATCAACCGTTTTATGGTTTCTTTGTACCTGTCAATCGTTACTTCAGTTTTAAGAACGTAGGAATAGTTTTGATAGTAGTGACTGTCCTGAATTACTTTGTTTGAACTTAATTTTCCGTCGCTATTAGCATAATATCCTTCAAAGTTACAAATAGACCCAACAGAAACAGTTCCGGAAAATCCGCTTCCTTTTTCGGATGTTATTGTAATTGTGGGAGCAACATCATAATTTAGTCCGAAGTTTTCTATTTTAACTTTCAGAATTTTTCCTGTTGCGGACACACTGGATACCTTGGCCTTTGCTCCTTGTCCGACATCTCCGGAAGCATTTGTAAAAACAACCTTATCACCCACTCTGTATCCCGATCCACCAGAGCTAACAGAAATACTCGAAACAACCGAAAAAACTCTGGCTTCGGTGCTAGAAGTTCCGTCGTCGTTTATGAAATAAACTGGTTGGTTGGTAACAAAACTACCATTTATTCTGCCTACCGTTATTTCAGTAAGCTCGAAGGTGCCTAGCTGAAATCGGGAAATCTCAGTAACTGGAGCCGAGGCATTTATAGTACCGACGGCATTTTTCTGATATAAAGTTTTTCCAATACTATCGAAAATGGTTTTGCCTAACGTACTAGTGGTTCGAATAGTTTTCTTTTCTATCCATTTTCCATCAGACAATTTCAAAAGATCTACTTTGGGGTAGTAAAACTCGACGTTCGTATCGTACAGAATTCTGAATAAAAATTCATATGTTTTTTCGGTGCCTTTTGCTCGATAGAACGCCTTGATATTTTTAATCAGAATTCGAGGGTCAACTGGGGTTCCGGTTGTAGAGTTGATGGCAAGTGCTTCTGGAAAATCTAAAAGATATTGTTCTTTGAAATGATTTACGAATTCTGAAAATGTGGTGTCTACGTCTCCAACACTTTTTAGGTCCATTGGAGATCTAAGATAAGACCCCTGAGTTTCTAACCATTCATAATAGGCACCGATAAAAGAAACGAAAGTTGGATGGTCAACTTTAACAAAATCCGGCAATCTTTGAGTAACTGCCGAAGAAATTTTATTGGTCGAACTAATATCATTCATCGTGGTTGTTGCCATTATTAGGTGTTATTCGTGAATGAATTTGCTGATGCCGAATATGGATCGTATCGAAGGATTTGTGGAACAGCATTTACAACAATTCCGGATTCTTCTACGATAATGATTTGGTTTCTTCTAGTTTCAATGTCTTTGTTTGCCGGAATAGCCGTGAGTTTGATCTCTACGTCTGAATCCGAGGTTAAGTACTGTGGGGCAAAATTCAAAAGAGTTATCTTGCCTGTAGTGTAATTAATGGTTCCGATGTTTTCGTTGATGTAAACTTTTGTGCTATTTTCGACCTTGTAGATTCGTACCTTTCCGCTTCCGTCATCATCCAAAAAACAATCTACGTTTGGTTTGGGGGTTGTCGAACTCGTGGAATCCTGATATCCAAATCCAGTACTGGACAAAATTGATGAATATCCATCAACAGGATGATATAATGCGTTGTCAAAGTTGACAATATATGAGGACGGCGTGCTTAGATTTGGCTCTACTCTTTTTTGAAGTTGTATTTCAAGAGTATTGCTCAATACCGGTGGACTGAACGTCGAATCGATATACGAAGTGTAATTGGAGTAGTTAAAATTTCGGTCAAATTTTCCAATATTCTTTGATGTGTAATCATACAACAGAGATTTTATGCTGGACCCCAATGTATCGGCCGTCAGAGAAGTTTTCGCCGCGTCGTACTTTGCCGTAACCGTCAAAAGCAAATACAAATAGTCTGGGTCAACAACTTCAGGAATAATAGTGACTAAGTTATGATCCTTCAGAATATTTTTAGAAATTGCAAGTTTTTCAATTTGAGAGAGCTTATTTGTGCCACTTGGTTTAATAGAAATGAACACTTTTCCATAAATCGGAGGATCGTTATCTTCTCCACCCCAGACAAACACCGAATCGGCTTGTTCTCCATACTGAGTTGCTAACAGAGTTCGATAATCTTCAGTCGTTACGGCTCTTTCCTGCGATTGATAATTTCTGGGCGCATAGTATTTAATGGACTCCATTGTTTCCAGTTCACCCCCGCCAAACGTCGGCGTTGGTTTGGAGTTTGAGTCCTTAACCAAGGATGTTTTGGTTTTTGAATTTTCGGCATATCGGAAAGTTGGTGCGGATTCGCTATCATTTTTTCCCAATTCATTGGCAATCGATCCATTCGCAATTTGATAATTGATGATTATAACATTTCCAGAACTCAGGTTTTGACCAACAATACCGTCTCCAAAGTATATCTCGTATTTTAGATCAGAATTCTGCTGTATGAAATAGACTCTTGATCCGCCGTCAATTCTGTTGATATCTGTAACTCTTGACCACGTATTTTCGATACCCGTGTTGTCTTCGGTAGAATTAACGATTTTAACAACAATTGAATCGGTATCAACGTTGATTTCGGGGATCACGAATTTTTGGTTTGTTGTGGTATCAGTCGAATAGACAAAACTAATGGTCTTTTTAATTCCTTCTTTGATCTCTACATTTTTTGCAAAATATTGAGATCCTACTTTCCTAACCTGAGTTGTTCCGGTGGCCAAAAACATAAAAGTTCTGTTTCCCACAGAAGTTATGAATCTGTCGCCCTCGTTAATAAAAACTAGTCCACTTTCAATTCGAGTGTTCAAATCAGAATCCAAAAATTCTACGTCAACGTATCCGATCGAAGATTTGTACGATTTTGGAATATAGTTAAGGTGTTTAGCGATCGATATTACTGAATTTCTATTTGTTGCGCTGTCCAGAAAAGTTTCATTTGCAACCATATTCGCATAAAATGCCTGATAATGAGTGTTATAGGCCAGAATATCCAAAAGAGCATTTAATCCAGAGCCTTCAAAATCATAGTCTTTGAAAGTACTCTGTGCCTTCAGATATTCTTTAAGACTAGACTTGATATCGTCAAAATCAAGGGCTGTAATGTTAAGATTATTTTTTGCCATTGGTTAGGTATTATCTCGTTCTGGACAAAGTTACGCTGAATGAAATGGGAGTCTGGGTTACAACTGACTGCAAATTTAGAAAAATAGAAATTGAATTGGCGTCGATATTCGACCTGATAGATACGTCGTTTAATTTAACTCGTCTCTCATATTTTTGAATCACAAATCGAATCGTTTCCTTCAACTTTTCCACATAAAGAGGAGTCATTGGTTCAAAAAACGTATCGTAGACGCCCGGATTAATTTCCGGGTGAAACGGCTTCTCGTATCTTTTTAGTTGTAAAAGATGTCTTATTGATTTTTTGATTGCCTCGTTGTCTGAAACGATAGAAACATCATTCGTAACCGGATGCCGGGTAAAATTCAAATCCAAGTCTCGATATGTGTTAATTTCTGCCATTATTCTTGAAGGTATTTATCTAGAAATCTTAATTTCCACAGTATACGTTTCCGCTGCCTTGTATTGCCACAGATCCGCAACTAACCGGATCCCCTATTCGGCATCCCTGACGACTATTCACATATACGCTATCTGACCCAGATGCTAGTGTGCCTGCGTGGCATTCATCATCGCAACAGTGAACCTGCCACAGATCAGTTTGACGATGCCAACCCCGACCATTGACATACACATTACTTGAAGCCTGAATATTGGCTCTGGGTGGATAGCAGGAGTGTCCCGAGCAGTAGTCGCCCAATCTTGTTACAGCAGGCATTTTCTTAAATTCTCCAAAAGAACATTAAGGGCAAGTGTATTTTCCAGAAGATTTCATGAAATTTAGAAAATCAATATTGCTGGAAGCAGTTCTATTTATTGAAAAGCTTTGATTTTTTACTTTCTCGATGTACTCGTCTCTAATCGCACACCAATCTTTTTCTATGTCCAAGTGAAAAAGTTTTTCACAATAATTAGTTTTATCAATAATAGATGTAGATTTTAATACAAAATAGTACCTATCCAACGTTGGTTCTGCAATGGGATAACTAATTTCGGTAACTGGGTCTACCGTAAATAATTCAATTTTTGGAATACCGATAAGTCTGGCGAATTCAGTTGAGTAATAAATCAACTCTAATCCTTTAGGGATTTGTCCGGCTACTAATTCATATTTAAATAATTTTGGCCTTCCTGCTACATTAATGTATTCTGATTTAAATTCACTGGATATATTTTCATAATAATGCGAATAATCTCCGCTTTCTAGAATTGGAATTGGATAAGTTGAAATTTTAACATTGTTTGACGTTGTAGTGTATGATAGAGCATCTAGCCCATATATTCCTATTCCAGTATTTAATACAGAAGACGCCGGAAAAGATACACTTGAAATTAAACTGGGTTCCGACTCTTCATACTGAAATCCAAATAAATTACTTGAATTTATATATTTGGTTAGTGTAGTAACGTAGTAATAGTAAGTATTACCCGGAGATATCTGTGAATCTTTAATACTAAATCCAGAGGTTAACCCGATAGATTCATACGGGCCAGAAATGCCAACAGATGATTTATATATTTTATATCTTAAAAAATCACTTGGTTGTGGCATGTTTTTTTATTAACTTTTTAAAAGAACTCTTTTTTTTAAAAATTCTGTCGTATTCTTCGGCCCATTTTTTATAATTAACTTTTCTATAAGTATCTCCTTTTCCTGCCATAACCAATCTCCCATTATCCAGAATATGAATATTCTCTAGGCGGTTCAACAGCACCAACAACCACATATGTTGGAGAAGTAGTTTGGGCTGTTCCTCCTATAGAAAAAGACGGATCCGCAATATTAAAAAGTGTGGTATTATTGGGTGAATAGTTTCCTGTAGAACCAGAAACCCCCACATTTGTAAAATAATTTAAAACTTGAATGGTATTTGTTGCAATATCTGAAACTTGGGAACTATACATTCCTCCTGCATTAGCATCGGAACCAGTTCCCATATTATTTGAATCTACAACCACATACGCGGCTCTTAATGCATCCGATGTTAGTCCGACAGAACCAGCAGTACTAATTCCCGTGGCCCCATTAGTCGTAATTATGTTATTAACTATCTGCATTCCAATAATTCTGGCTTTTATACTACTAGCATCTACAGATAATAAAATTCCTTCTCTAGCATTATTATGAATAGTATTATTTCGACAAATCCAAGAATATATCAAAGACGTATCGTTTAAAGAACCCTGAGTGGTTGCCCAAGTAACTCCAATATTGTTTCCTGAAATAATACAATTGGATAAAATATTGCTATTAATTGTTCCTGTATACGAAATTCCCGTATTAAATTTTCCAACGAAACAATTCTTAATAATACAATCACTGGAAGCAGAATTTGAAGCAATACCAATAGAAGTTCCAGTAATTCCAGCATATCTTCCATAAAAAGAACAACCATCGAGAATAAATCCTTGACCCTGAGACGAAGCCGATGATAGTCTAATTCCACCCCAAAAATATCCAGTAGAACCAGTGGCACTAGACCCAACCGATATATTCTTAAATTTTATATGATTGGTGGTTCCATTTATTCCTGTAATAGCATAATGAGATGCCGGAGAAGCATTAGAATTTTTAATTGCAAAATTTTCAATTTTCCAGAAATTTGCTCCTCTAAAATCTATAGCTCCTATGTTAGCTGAAACACTTCCATTCATATTAAATGTTAAAACAGGAATAACCGAAGCTGTCAACGATCCTCGAAAGGTTATTGGGCCGGATGTGGATGTATTTGCTCCGCGAATAATTAATCCAGTATTAGACGGAAAAGTTTCCGTATATCCAGAATCCATTTCTATTGTCCAACCACTTACAGCATCTCCGGTTGTGCTATTATTACTAAACAGTTTATTGCTGGTTGAAGATTGAAGTGTGGCTCTTTTTCCACCGATGGCCCAAGAACCAGTAAATCCTCCAGTTGCACCCACAATTGGAGAAACAGTTATGGTCTTAGCTCCGTTATTTACTCCAACAATAGAATAAAAATTTCTATTTCCCGGTGTTGAATCATTTATAAAAAAAGCAGCAGATCCATCGGTTGACACACCAGATAAATCTGGGTTATCTGTGGTCATTGTTACAGTTGCAGAATTGTTTGTTAATACAGCAGAATTTCCTGTAATTGCGGTGGTTGGTCCAGCTCCAGACGCCTGTGTGTCTGAACCAGAAGAGTTAAAAATAATTATCGGATATGTATTTGCAAAAGCCATAATTACGGTCTCGTCATTTTAAGAATACAATTAAGTCTTGTAAGTGTGCTAGAACTCGTAACGGAAAAAACTAAAATATCATCGGCGGTCAAAGATCTGGACCACCCAGTTAAAGAAGAATCAGTATATTTTAAATTTCCAGTAAATCCCGGAGGAGTAGATCCACATATAGATGTTAATCCTGTTGGATAATTAGAATATTGACAAAGTTTAATATCACCTTGAAAATTTCCCGTAATATCTGCTAAGAGTGTTACGGATGTAATGGTTGAATTTAATGGAATTTGATTGGATGATTTTAATCCCGGAAATATTGATCCACCCACACCAAATACAATTGATACAGTAGACGGTCCCGTAGAACCCGTAGAACCATTGGATCCAGCAGATCCGGTTGGTCCAGTCGGTCCTGTTGGTCCCTGAATTCCTTGAGAACCATTGGATCCAGCAGATCCGGTTGGTCCAGTCGGTCCTGTTGGTCCCTGAATTCCTTGAGAACCATTGGATCCAGCAGATCCGGTTGGTCCAGTCGGTCCTGTTGGTCCCTGAATTCCTTGAGAACCATTGGATCCAGCAGATCCGGTTGGTCCAGTCGGTCCTGTTGGCCCGGTATTTCCGTTTCCTCCTCCTGATGTACTAAAATAAACAGTATTATTAGAAGCATTGGCTGTTATTGTAATTCCACTGCCCGCAACTAATGTAAGTTTTTCACTAGGAATATTGGCTGAGTTTTTATAATATGCCGTTAGAGACGTATTTCCAACAACTACAGTGTTAAACGCATCTCCGATTCCACCTCCGGCCGGGCCAACAGGCATGATTTTTTGAAAATTTCCAGCTTGTTTTGGAAATCTAATAAGCCGGTTGAGTTTTTCAATATCTAGTTCTAATTTTTTGCTTTCTGGATCATAATTTAAAGGCCCAGAAACTATTAGATGACCAATATCTCCTTTTGGTCCCACCGGACCCATATCTCCCTTTGGGCCAATAGGTCCGATATCCCCCTTTGGTCCGGCTGGTCCGACGGGACCAATTTCTCCGCGATCTCCCTTATCTCCTTTGATACCGGCGGGACCAATAAGACCTCTTTCCCCTTGCTGACCGGGAACTCCTTGAGGACCAACAGGACCAACGGAGCCGGGATCTCCCTTTGGACCTATTGGCCCAATTTTACCCGGTTCTCCTTTTTCTCCTTTTTCTCCTTTAAGTCCAGCCGGACCTTTTGGGCCTATGGGGCCAATCGGCCCAATTTCACCTTTTTCCCCCCGCTCTCCTTTAGATCCCGGAAATCCTCTCTCTCCTCGGTCTCCCTTTTCTCCAGCATTTCCAATAGGACCGGAATCTCCCCTATCTCCTTTGTCTCCCTTTGGCCCGACTGGTCCAATTTCCCCGACTGGACCAGTCTGGCCAATAAAACCTCTTGGACCCCGTTCGCCCTTAGCAACTGGAATATTTAAAATTGGAAGGGAGTTTTCTTTGGCTTCGTATAAAGAAGACCCAAAAAGTGCGGAAATTTCTTCGGAGGTTCCATTAATGGTAACACATTGCCCATATTCATCTATTAGATTAAGGGTTTCTGTGCCGTTTATGCTGATATTATACACCAAAGGATGCTGGGCCTCATTTTCTCCGGAAAGAATGAAAAATGTGGATCCCCGTGGATAAAAATCCAATGAAGCCTGAAGGGTAAGTTTGGACCTATTACTTAGATTCATTCAAAAGTGCTTTCCAGCTTTTCCCTTTATTAAACTCTGTTTGATCCATTGGAAATATCATCAAACCACTTGAATGAAATGCCGATTTCATGTCATTGTTTAGGGGAACCTCAACGCCCAAAAGATTTAACTTTTTGCCGGTCGAGCTTGAAATCAGTAGTTCTACTTTAGATATTTCTGGCTCATACAAGAAATTACTGGAAGTATTTTCATGAAGAGTTTTTCCCAAACTATTTTCAACGTATATCAAACTGAAAGTTTTAGATTCATGATACACATCACTTAAAGAATTTTTGAAATTCTCTGTTGTAATGCTGGGCTTTTTTGTAACTATGTAAATTCTTCCGGGAGAAATTTTATCAATAACAGCCACAGGATAAATTCCATAAGACATTTTTTGGAATGCTTCTCGAATCATGAAATATGGATTTGGAGTCCTTTCAAATTTTGGAATAACAAGAGCAAATGGAACTTTACTCTTAAGAAGCTTGTTCAAAGATTCTTTTGACACCGTAATCGTATCGGGGTTGAATTTATCAACTACCGAGTTCATTTTGATTATACTTGTGGAAAAATTAACCATAATTTAAAATCCTCGCATATAGTAAATCTCTTGTATTTATTAGCGAGTGACTTGGGGGTTGATGAATAAAAGTCCCTCTTGTTGACGGATGGTTTTTCCGTCCGGGCAGGATAAAACAACATCGTAAACGTATTTTCCGTATCTCACGGCTGCCGTGTTCGTGGCACCAATGGCGCATGATATGTTTCCGGTTGCTCCGGTGATGTTTGCGCCAAATACTGTATAATTGGAAGAGGCGTAACTTTTTCGAAATTGTCCGGAGGCTGTGTATCCCGATCCGGATGTGATTGAAAGAGCCGTGCCGGTGGCATTTGTGGCAGTCAAAGAGAAAGAAAAATCTGCTCCTTGGTCGAGATTTAGATTTTTTGTGGTTGACATTTCTTTTTAACCTATTTTTTGCATGGTCAAAAAATATCTTGTAAGTGAGCCTCTAATTGCAAGAGAAAAGAATATTTTGTTGTTGTAGCTTCCTCCCGAAGAAGTTACTCGGACCACCGCGGAAACACTGGCGTGTCCATATGACAGCGCAGTATATTGAGCGGGCATAGAAAGAATTTTATTGTCGGAGTTCGTAATCAACTGAATGCTCGCGGCTACTCCCTCATTATTACTATTTTCTCCTTCAATGTTCGCTGTTATTAGCCAACTGCCGGAACTGAGATTACTTTCCGTATAATTCGCCGTTGCGGGCGCTCCGGCGCCCCAATCATTGTATAGGACATAGACTGGCTGAGATGTCATATAACCAGACATAGATGACATGTAAAAGACGTTTCGAACATAAATCGTGGGCCTAGCAGTGCTAGCAGGGGTGGTGGTGTCAGAAACGGCAAGATTTTGAAAGAAATATCCTCCCGGTGAAAATCCACCCTCTTCGGCGAGAAGTACTCTTCGATTAGCAGCTACGGTAACGCCCCCGGGCACATACCCATCAAACAGAACTCTCAATCTCGGCCCGGCATTATCCACATACCACTTATTGGCAGCATGATTCGAGTCGCTAGGAGAAGTCAGACCAGAAATAAATCCAGTATTCGAACTGAATGTAATTCCACCAGTCATCGTTCCACCGGAAATGTTTAACGCACCGACAGTCGTTAAGAAAACGTTTCTCTTTGTTTCAGTAAAGAATGCCTGAGATCCACCATCGTATCTTACGTAGATTCCGTCGTGGTTATGATACGATGCATTGCTAGTAGCTCCAAAATTCGTATCTCCCTCTCCGGTAATAGACGCCCCGATATTGTACCTAGCAACGTACTGACTTGTAGCACCCAAAGTAGTTCCGGTCCCATCAAACCTAACGTATCTTCTATCGTGATCGTGATAGTCCCCGGAAGTCAGGGATCCGATAGCAACACCCGAAACAAAAGCATTTGTTTTGA
>FRDC01003849.1_pt1 | contig 19101 bp, 28 predicted proteins | sample 1106171 | NCBI WGS metagenome assembly FRDC01 (sample SAMEA3930566, study PRJEB13176) | freshwater metagenome | biome: Drinking water system; feature: drinking water; material: water | place: Singapore | collected 2014-12-20 | reverse complement strand
CCGCGCAATCGACGACGTTGGGAATGGTGCCGGAAATTGCCGCGATCTCGGTGCCGATTTTGTCGTACATCGCCTTCACAAAACTGAGGGTGAGGCGATAGGTCTTGCCGGCAGTGTTGTGATTGACGGCCGTCGTGCCGTCTTGGCCGCGGACGATCGTGAGCGTGTCGGTCGAGCGCGCCGTGACGCGGATGATTTCGCGATCGGTGGAGCTCGACGGGCCTCCGGGATAGTCGGTGACGTTCCACCAGACGAGATAAAACTCGCCTTCGGTGCCCGGATTCGGCAGCTTGGCCCCGTCGCCGCTCGACAACACAATGGTTGTGGCCGTGCTGTCGTAGCCGGTGCTCGCCGTGACGACCGCAAAATTGCGCGTCGGCGGCAAGGCGGCCCAGCCGCTCGAGGCGGCCCACGCCAGCATGAGGAGCAGACTCACGAGCGCCCACACGACCCGACGCATGTCCCCTCCTACAGATATTCGATCACGACGATCCCCGCGAGACCGGCTTCTCCCGCGATGCCCTGCGCATCGTTCCCACTGCCGAACCCTCCAGACCCGGCAGACCCCGCAGTCCCGGCAGCTCCGATCGTGACGGTGTGCGTCGCACCGGGCGTGAGGTCCACGATCTTTTCCGCATAGCTCCCCCAGCCGCCTGGAGCCCCGTCCCCCCCATAGCTGCCGCCGACGCCGTCGCCGCCGCGCCCACCTCGTCCGCCCTGGCGCCCGGATGCCGGAACAGAGACCACACCCGTCGAGGTGCCGCCGGTGCCTTGCGAGCCATTCGCACCAGGGGTAAAATTCGTGCCGCCACCGCCTCCACCACCGCCGGTTGATCCATTCACGGAGAGGAGCGAGCCTAGACTGGTCGTACCGCCCGCCCCGCCAGTTCCCCCGCTGTTCCCGTTGCCGATGCCGCTTTCGTAGCCGCCACCACCACCGCCGCCGCCGCCGGACGCACCCCAGATGCGGATCTTGGCGCGAAAGATTCCGGCCGGCACTTTATAGGTGCCGCCCGCTGCCCACATCTCCTGTGCACCGGGACCCAAGATCCGATGGTCGCTCGTGGCCGTCACGGCCGTGCCGGAGGTCGTCGCGGACCCGAGCTTCACCGACGAGGCCGGTGGCGTATCGCTTGTGTTGTCCTCGATCGCGACGGCCGTGATGAGGTCGCCGGAGAACTGCAGCTTCACGAACAGATGGCTCGTGCTGCTCGCCGGCAGCGTGACGTTCGTGGCGGGCCATTCCACGTAATGCCCGTCGATGATGGCCTTCCCGGCGGCGACTTGAATGGTGAGATCCGGATCCGTCGCGGGGAGCGTGCCCCCGGAGAGCACAGCATTGTTGCCGCGACCCAGCGGCAGCGCCACCTTGCGCCATTGTTTTTCCCGGTGTTTCTTGCCGTCGCCCGTGCTGCCCGACACACCCGATCCATAGAGATCGTTCTGGGTCGGCCACACCTGCGGGCCCGTGATCGTTGTCGTGCCCATGCTTAGGTCAGGGTCAGATCCAATTGCGCCGTGAGAATCTTGCTGCTGGTCTTCGCCTTGTCGGGAATCACCACGCGGTTGAACAGATCGGCGGCTCCGGCCGTGAGCGAACGCACGAAGCTGAGCTCGCGATAGGTGAAGCCGTTGCCCTGCGTGCTGCCCATCACACACACGGCGGTCATCTTCCCGCTGGTGCCGTCATCCGTCGCCGTGGGCCCGAACGACGTCAGCGGCAAGCGAATGTTCTCGCTGTAGAGCGTGGCATCGGTTTTTGTGGCGGGCGTGTTGTTGTCGCCGAAGGCGACGCCCGCGATCACCGGCGTGACAATGCCGAACAACAACTCACACCAGGCCCGCTTCCCCGCCAACGTGAGCACATTGCGGCGGACGATCTCATCGAGCAGCCGGCCCGTCCGCGCGTCGTACTCGCGCACCGTGACGACGCCGACCGCCAGGGCCGCCTCGTGCAGGGGGTATTCGAGGCGCACTAGGGGTTCGCCCATTCGTCCACCCCCATCTCGGAGTCGCCCCAATCCCGGTCGGCATAGTCCGCCAGCGTGGCCGTGAGCACTTCGCCGACCATGGCCGTTTCGAACAGCGGCGAGACGGTCTGCACGACCGCCTCTTCGCGAATGGTGATCGGATTCTTTTCGAAGACCTTCTGCCAGAACGTTTTGAACGTGTCCTTGACTTCGCCGGTGGAGGCGCGCACCCGATAGCGGCGCTCCGACAGCACCAGGCTTTCAATTTCCATCGCCGTAATCAGATACGGCTGGTTCGTGATCCCAAGCTCACTGATCGTGATCGGCAGTTCTTGGCCAATCGCCAGGCCGTCGGCATCGGTTTCGAATTCCACGTCGCTCGAGAGGCCATAGCGCTTGAGCAAGCCCAACCCCTTCGCCGCCACGACGTCGGCACCGTCCAAACTGTCCTCCACGTGCACGTGCTCGTAGAGCCCGGTGCCGCCCTCGATCGCCTGCCGCTCGGCCACTTTCGCGAAGTCGATGATCTCGGTGGCGATGTCGAAGAGCCCGATGTACTGCACGGTGAGAATGTCGGTGGCGGTCAACGGCGGCTGCGTCACGCTGGCCACGGAGGCGGCTTGCCCGACGGCCGTTTCGCCCTTGGCCCAATAAAACGCTTTGTCGTCTTCCACCCCGCGGATGCCGATCCGAGCCGGATCGACCTGGATGCTGTTGATGTAGAGCGTGGGCATGGATGCGAGCGGATATTCCGTGTCCCACGAGCGGCGCGTGCCGTCGCCCTTGAACGATTCCGTCCGCAGCGCGGTGAGGCCTTTGCCCCCGTCGACGAATTCGCTGTTGCGGTATTGGGCGAGGGATTGCGCTTCGCGGAAGTCGCGGAACACCGCGTTGACGCCGTTGACGATCGCAAAGGGCGCCTGGCTGCTGGTGCGCTGAAAGACTTTCAGGTCTTTCAGATAATCGATATTGAAATAGTAACCGGTCGCCTCGGAGAGTTGATCGAAGGCCTGCTGGACCGACAGGTTCGGGAAGACGACCTTCGTGAGGACCGGCCCCTCTTCCACGCCGTTCGCGGTGAGGCCTTCGGCGGCGAGCGTCTGGGCCACGATGTCACGGACGATGAACCCCAGCGTTTTCCCCTCGTACACTTCGCCGATCTTCCGGCGGTCGGCGAGACGGTTCCAATCGGTACACTCCAGCTCGATGAGCACATAGTCGTTGCGGCCTTCGGAGAGAAAGCGGACCTTGCGTTCGAAGATCGAGCCGGCAAACAGAATCGTCGTAACGCCCTGCTCCGTGAGGGAGAGCACGAACTCCTGCCCGCGCACCGGCGCAAAGCCGTCGGCGGCCAGCAGCGTGCAGCTGCACGTATTGCGCCCGTTGAGCTGCTCCTGAATGCGCCAGGACCGATAGAACAGATACTGTAACGCGTCGGTCCGCGGGCCGATGCGCAGCGCCAAGCCCTCCGGCGCCCCCGGCTGCGGGCCGGGCCCGCCGACCAGATCGTCGCCAAACGCGCCATCGCCAAACGGTCCATCGCCGAAGGGACTCATGCCATCACTCCCGCTTCGCGATAGGCGCGGCTGCGCAGATCGCGCTCGAGCACATGGCCGACTTTGCGGCGGTCGAGATAGACATCGCCCACGCCGCGGCGGCTGCCGGAGGCGCCAAACGCCTCGCGCATGAAGGCCGCGCCGCGCTCGTTCAAGGGAATGATGGCCTCCTTGCCGTGGAGGGTCGCCGGCGTGCCGGAACCAAAGTCCCCGATGCCGCCCTCTTTGAAGCCGAGATTGCCGGTGGCGGCGAGTGCGGCGATGATGCCGGCCACGCCGACGAGAATGGCGATTCCGACGGGAATGCCGAAAATGGTGGCCTTCATGGCCAGGGCAATCGAGGTGAGGACCCCGATGATGAACTTGCCGACCGCGATGATCGCCGGGACGAGCGTTTCGAAGAACAAGGCTTTGAGCGCCCCACCCACGGTCGCGAACATCGCGAGGATCGTCGTCTGCGCGCCGGTCATAAGGCCGACTTCCGCCGTCGCTTCGGCGCTTGTGATCGCGGTGCGGGTGGCCGCCCCCGTCGCCGTGGCCGCCGTCTTCGCGGCCTCCGTGGCCGTGACGAGGCCGATCGATTGCGCGGCCGACAGGGCGGCCTGTGCCAGCATCTGCACACCGGCATTCAATGCGGCCTGCACGAGCGCAACCTGCGTCTGCTCCCACGCGGCTTTCAAATTTCCGCCATGGACGACCATTTGCGCGATGCCATTGGTCCAGTTCGACACGATCGACCCCACCGAAAAGGCATTGGAGCTCACGATCGCCTGCATCTGCTGCTCGAAGAACGAGGGGAATTGTTGAATGGCCGCGCGCCGCTTGGCGTCCAACTGGTTTTCGAGCGCATCGAGGGCGATGGCTTTGCGCTGCTCATTGGTGATCGTCTCCTCGATCCGTTGGCGTTCCCGGGCCGCTTCGGCTTCGATGAGCGTGAAGCGCACCTGGCGAGCGGCATCGGACGCCCCGAAGGCCGCGCGCTCCTGCGCATAGAGGGCTTGCTGGGCCTCATCGACGGCCTTCGTGAGCGTCACCGCGTCGTCGAGGGTGTCGTTGCGATGGACATAGGCCTCTTGGGATTGTTGGAGTATGCGCAGGCCCTTCTCCGATTGGTTGGCGTCGAGCAGAATGGCTTCTTCCCGATTCAGCTCGGGCATGAGCCGCAGCAGATTCTCGACCGCCATCTCTTTGGCCTTGATGGAATCGACGAACGGGCCGCTGGTGGCCATAGTCCCTTGGCCGAGCCCTTCATGGAGCCGCTGCAGCTGCTCGGCTTGCTCTACCTGTTGCGCAAACGCCAGATTCTGCTCTTTGGATACCCGCTGAATGATGGCCAGTTGCGTCTTGCCGAGCGCTTCTTCCGCATGCCCGAGCGCGGCCTGCTCTTGGCGCTCTTGCAAAAAGCGATTGCGGGCCATCTGGCCCAGACGCTCTTGAAACTCGGCTTCCGCTTGTTCCGCGGCCGCCAGGTCTTCCTGGGTTTTTTTCACAATCTCGGCGCCGAGGATCTCTTGCGGATGATTCGGTCCCGTGGCTTTCATAGCGCCGGTCAGACTGGCCACGGCGGTCCGCGCGGACACCACCGCCTGGGTCAAGCGGTCGATCGTGGCGGCCACCGTGGGCGCAAAGGCCGCGGCCATCGTGGTCGTGAGCCCCTGCATGGATTGCCCCAGCCGATCCGACGCATCGTCGGCCGCGTTGAGCGCCTGGACCTGATCGGTCGACAACACCAGGCCATAGCGCTCGGCCGCGTGGCGCGAGGCATCGAACGCCGCCGCGCCGCGATTCAAGAGCGGAATGAGATCAAGTCCGGCTTTGCCGAACAGCTCGACGGCGAGGCGCGCCTTCTCGGGCCCATCGGGCAGCTGCTTAAACTTGTCGGCGAGCGCACGAATGGTCGATTCAGTGGATCCCAGCGACGTGATCGAAATGCCCATGCCGTCGAAGAGCGAGGCGGCTTTGCTGGCCGGATCGTGCGCGTCCACGATCTGCTTCGAGAGTGTCCGCATGCCCGTCGTGAGCGACTCGGCCTGAAAGCTGTTTTCGGCCATGATGACCGACCAGCCCTGGATGGTCTGCGTGGCGAGCCCGGTCTTCTGGCTCAATTGATCGACGGTTTCGACTTGCTTGGCCGTGGCCAAGGTCATGGTTCCGGCGGCCACACCGAATGCCTCCAGCGAGCACGCCGGCCGCCGCGGCGCCGCCCGCGGCGAGGTTCGCAAAGACGTCGAGCGCCCGATTGAGCGTGCCGCCCACCGTTTGGCCGGCCGCCTGCGAGGCGGCCATGAACTTGTCGACCTGCCGCTGGGCCTGATCCAGCCCCTTCAGCAAGCCGTTCGTGTCGGCGAGCAATTCGAGCACAATGCGGTTGGCCATGGCGTCACCGTGTCCTGCGTTCGGAGAGCGCTTTCATCCGCTGATATTCGCTGGGACCCTCGGGCGGCTCAGGATCCTCATCCCGGAACGTGGCGGGCATGAAGTCCTCCGCCGTTAAGACCTCATCCGTCTTTTTGGTCCGACACTGGATGTTGGCGAAGGTGGCGCAGATCTGCCCGGCTCGCCAGTACGCCGCCCGTTCACCAAACGGCTCGACTTGCTCATAGAGCTGCCAGCGGGTGAACCGACGCCCCGACATCCGTTGGAGCAGCCTGTCCGGGTTCGGCTCCCCCAGACTCAGCGCGAGGCGATGGGCGAATCGCTCGTCTGGGCTGCGTCGGAGTTTTTTAGGATCGCCTCGTTCTCCTCGTCGTCCATGCCGGAGAGCCGATTGGCGATCTGCGCGAGACGCTCCAACACCATCGCGCTCTTCGTGCCGAGCTGGAGGATCTGGGCCTCACTAAAGAGCGGCTGCAGCTGGGCATTGACCAGACATTTCACCAACAGCTTGGCGGTCATGTGCTCCAACTTGATCTTCCGGCTCTTCCCATTCGTTTCGACGAGGGACGCCTGGTAGGCATTCTTCGCGGCCGCGCTGAGACCGCGAATCCGCACCTTCCGGTTCTTCCATTCCGGCACGACGACTTCTTCGACGGGAATATCGTCCATCGCCAAAATTTCGTCGGCGCTGAGCAACTCGTGTCCGTTTTCCATGTGGTCCTTTCGCGCGCGTCTCGCCGAGGCGCCGGCCGGCGCCTCGGCGGGGCCGTGTCTTACTGCAAGCGCAGGATGCAGAACTCCACGCTCGCATTGCTGCCGGTGAGGTAGAACATGCCGTCCGATTGGATCCACCCCGCCTGCTGATCCACCAAGAACGCCATCACCTTCCCGGCGGCCAGCGCATAGGTGGTGATGTCGCCGGTGCGCTTGCGCTCATCGACCGAACTGGTGAAGGTGACGGTGTAGCCCGTCGTGGCGTGGACGTTGCGCGCCAAGATGATGTATTTCCCCTGGCCCAGCGCAAATTGGTTGAGGTTCGTGGGGTCCGCGGCCTGCCAGGTCAAATCCAACGCGAGAGCCGTGACCGGCAGCGTGGGATAGGGGCCGAGCGGCGTGATGATGGACGCGGCAGGAATGGTTGTGCGTGGCATTGGTCAGTCCTCCTTCATGAACGACGAGGTGTCGAATGGTTCGCGCAGCGTCGAGGCGCTCACGCGCTAGGCAAACGTGAGCCCGCCGGTGACTTTCAACGTCACGGGAAACTTGCGGGCACCGGCCACCGGATCGGCAAAGGCCATCTCCGATACGTAGGCGGCAAAGGAAATCGTTTCCGTGCCCTCCGGATTGACCTTCTGAAAATTCTTCTTCGTCCGGTTCTGCGAGGCCACCCGGAGCGCGATATGCGTCGGCTCGGTATGGTCGTAGTTCAGTTCGAACTCACAGTCGGTATTGGTGAGCAGCGTCGGGATGAATTCCCGGTTCGCGCCCGAGGCCGCCGAACTGTGCGTGGTGACATCCTCATGTTCCTGCGAAATCCCCGGGCCCTCGATGTCGCCGACCTCGGGAATTTCCGTAAACGTCTCCGGCGTCAGCCCGTCGCCGATCTTGATCTTGGTGCCGTAGGCTGATTTGGCTTTCGTGGGCATGCGCGTCCTCCTTGGTCGTTACGATCCGATCTGGGCTCGATGAAACTGACAGTGCCAGCGCACCATGGCTTGGGCGTGCGGATGGGCGACGCTTGTTCCCTCGTCGGCGGTCGTCTCGATCCACGCCAGGTTCCAGGCGATGGCCTGCTCGATCAGCTGGTTCCGCACCGACAGCAGCGCCTCGTGCACATCTTCGAGGGCGGCATCGAGCACCCGGCGGGGATCCTTCTCGTCTTTGGCATAGACCACGAGCTTCACGGTCAGCAGACTCTCGACATCCCGTTGGCTCCGCTCGCCCGCTTGCTCGTCGGTGACGAGGACGCAGTAGGTGGGAAACCGCTCACACTCCTCGAGGGTCGCCCAGATGGGGCGCACGTCGTACTCCGGGACGCGGACGCCGTCTTGCCGCCGGCGCCGATCGAGGGTCTGCATCACCGCATCGCGGACAGCCGTGCGGACACTGCTCGTCGGCTGGCTCATCGCATCACCCGCTGCAACACCTTCTCGATTTCCTGAGCCGCGACACGTTCCATCGCCGCCGCCGCCGGCGCAATCACCGGACGTGGCCTCAAGACCCCTCGCCCGTTCGCCAATGTGGCGCCCCGTTCGAAGATGTTCATGAGGCGCGGGAGCGGCGCCACCTGGCCCTTGATCTCGGCAGGCTTGATCGTGGTGCGCGTTTGCATCTTCCGCGCTTGGCGGCGCAGGAACCCGGTCCGCACCGTGAAGTCGCTGCTGATCTGCTGTCGCGCCGTCGTGCGGCCTTTGTTCAGAATTTTCCCGATCGCGACCCGGACCTCTTTCACGGCCGCGGGTCCGGCTTTGGCGTAATTCAACAGCCCGGCCCCATTGACCTTGACTTGCACGGCCATTACGCCACCCCCGTCTTGAGCTGGTAGCGGCTCAGCACCGCCTCGAGGTTCGGCGAGCCCCAATCCAAGTTGATGAACTGCACGCTACTGTCCGCCATCGACCGCGAGCGCACGCCGATCAAGTTGCTGTCGCCTTTGATCCGTGTGGCCCACACGAGCTCGATCGCGGCTTCTTCCAGATCGGCCGGCACGGTGGCAAACCCGCCGAGGTAGGTGAGCTTGATGTTGCGCAGGCCCGTGCTGAACGTGCGGCCGTCGAGTAAGCGAATGACGCCCGCGTTCGCGTCGTCGATCGCATAGGTCGCCGGGTCCAGCGGCGTGGCAAAGACCCGGGCGGGATCGTCCCAGAGATTCGTGAGACTCGTGATCGGCGGGCGGGCGACAAGGAGGCGATCGCGCCATTCGTCGCCGTGAAAATATTCCGTCACGGTGGCCTGGTCGAACGCCCGCTGGCAGTACTTCTCCAGCCAGCTCTGCACGGCGGGAATAATCCGCGCCAATTCGGCGTCGTGCTCCTGGTTCTCCCCAGGGATGCTGCGAAAGGCTTTGCAGGCGCTGACGGTGGTGAGGGGCATGGCGCCTTAGCGGGACTCCCCCCGCCCTTTCTTGGTCGTCTCCGACTGCATGGCCGTTTCGCCACCGGACACGGCCGTGGATTCCCGCGTCACCGCGTCCGCGTATTTCCCGTCGATCAAGGCCTTGCCTAAGTGATCCGGCACATTGACGACTTGACCCGGCTTCGCCGTGCCATAGTCGGGATGCGCGGAGTAGGTGCGAAACTTCAACAGCATGCGTCACCTCCAGCGGTCGGGGCGGCGGCCCGGCAGAAGCCGAGCCGCCAGGGGTCTGTGCAGCGTGCGTCTGGTCCTAGGCCGTCCCTTCGGCCGGCGACACATGCTGCTCGTTGAACGCGATGGTCGCCGTGTCTTGCGACACCGGGGCTTTTTTGCCGCGGTACTGCACGGCGAGGACGCCGTCGATGACGGCGTTGGCCGTCGCCCGATTGACGACACAGCGGACATAGCGGTCGGTTGGGCGGTAGACGTCGAGCACGAGACACTTGTTGCTGTCCCCGTCGGCCAAGGGGCCGACCAGGGTGCCGGCCAGATCGGCGGCATCGGAGAGGTTCGATTGATTGCCCTGCTGAGCCTTGAGGCTGGTGACTTGTGTCGCCGTCAACGTGCCGAGCATGGCAATGAACAGCACGCCGTCCCAGCCGCTCATGTCGAGCGTGCTGCCGTTCTGCACCGTCGTGCCGGCCGCCACGCCATTCATGACCCGAGTGAGTTTCACGTCCTTCAACAGATTCATCATGGTGTGCCCCCTTTACGGGTGAGTGATCATCGTGTCGTGGGTGTCGTCTCGTCCCGTCGATCCTCGCGCGGAATTAGCTCGTCTTGATCCGGACGAACGCTTCGGCCAACACCGGCATGCCGTCGAGCTCCATCCGGCCGATGTAGCCGACTTGATTGGTTTCGGCGTACAACTCGTTGAGCCGCTCGATCGACAGGTTCAGCGAATCGGCGATGTGGTAGTACGACCAATCGGCCAACATGCCGACGTACTGCCCGGTGGTGAAGGTGTTCGGGAAGAACTCGCTCATGAACAGCGGCACCCCCTTAATGCGATCGGGTTGGCCGACCTGCTGCGAGGGCTCCCACAGGTAGCGGTTCTGGGAATCTTTGAGCTTGGCGATCCGCTTCAACCCGTCGCGATGAAAGCCCCAGGCCGTGCTGGGACGATTCCAATAGGCACCCTTGAGGGCGTAGAGCGCATCCAGCAAGCCATCGAAGGTGAAATCCGTCGCCGAGCCGGTGAGGACATCGCGCGTGGTCGGAATGCCGTCGTTCGACGCTGTGAAGACACCGAGCGGTTGGTTGGCGCCGTGGCCGAGCAGGAAGGCTTTTTCCTCGGTGGCACCGAACTTGTAGGCCAAGCGTGTGCGCACCAAGCTTTCCGCGTCCATGAGGCTGGTGCGGAGCAGCTTCTTGCTGACTTTGATGCGCTTCGCCAACGGATAGGGCTTCAGTTCGCGCCGGCCGAACTGCATGGCGGAGTCTTCGCTGCCGGTGGCGATTTCGGCCGTCCAGTCGGAGTCCGCCGGATCGGCATCCAAGGACGGCATGCCCACACCGTCGGCATTGCCGACGAAGTGCTTGGTGGCCATCTTCCGGATGAACACGAGATCGTCGACGGCTTGGATCAGATCCATCGTCATCTGCATGGGGGCCACGAGGTAGCCGCCGGCAATGGCCACATCGGCGGCCAGGGCGCGCAATTGCCGATCGTCGATCGACCCGGCCAAGTACCGCTCATGGTTGACGCTATAGGCCAGGGAGGCGCGCGCCTCGACACTGCGATCCGTAAAGGCGACGCGGCGCTGGTCGCCGTCGCCCGCGACGGTCATCAGACGCGACAGCCGGGCGCGATGCGCGACGAGCCGCGACCGATGCTCGCGCTCCGCCGACTCGTCCGTGCGGGCTCCTGCGTCCGGCAGGCCGGTACGCACCGCCGAGGCGGCCGCGTCACGTTCCAATTCGATCTGGCGCTCGAGCCGCTCGATGTCCTTGCCCAGATCGCCGATCTCCGTGAGCCGCGCATCGTCGGCCGCGCGCTCTTCGGCGGTGATCGACCGCTTCTCGTCTTCGATCTTCTTGTACAGGTCGCGCCCCGCTTGAATGAGCCGATTGCGCTTGTCCAACAGCTCCCGCACTTTGGCCTGCAGCATAGGTGGTCTCCTGTGTAAGGTGGGTGCACTCAGTGCATGGCCCCACCCTGCCACCGTTCACCGCAGAGGGATTAGACGAACTGGACGAATTAGACAGAATCGTGCGTGGGGTCGGAGGCGCGGAGGAAACTGACGAGGGAATCGCGGGGGATGATGATTTTCTTCCCGCAGCGGTCGACGGGATAGATCTTGCCTTCGTCGATGAGTTGGTAGACGCGGCTGCGGCTCAACGGCAAATGCCGCGGCACTTCGCCCGGACGGAACCGCGGTTTGTTGGGGAGCTCCAACATGGCTTAGGCGACGGCTTCCAGTTCATTGCGGCGGCGGCGCACTTCCAGATCCTCGGCGACCGGCGCCTGCGACTGCAGAAAGGCCTCGTGACTCCGCACGGCGACATCCGTATCGGGATACGCGGGAAACGTCACCGGGCTCACGTCGAACAGCTTGACTTCGATCAGCGTGCGAATGTCCGGGGCGCCGTTCTGCCCGCGCTCCCACTGGTCTTTGATCGTTTCGAAGCCGAAACTCATTTGCGAAATGTCCCCGCGGCGGGTGCTTTCGAGCAGATCGGCCGCATAGCTCGTCTTGGGCGGATCGATTTCCACGCGCAGGCCCGTCTCGTCTTCGCGCAGCGTCAAGGTCCCGCTGAGGTTGCGGCCCAGAATGAGATTCGGATCGTGATTGATCAACGCGCGCACGTCGTCCGGCTTGGCGAGGGATTTGGCGAACGCGCCGGGCGCGATGCGCTCGATGAAGCTGCCGTAGAGCAGCTCACTGTCGCGATTGAAGACGGCGGCATGCCCGACGAGTGTGCGCACATCGCCCTCGGTGCGGACTTCCAGCTGGCTGCTCAGGATGCGGCGTTCGATCGTCATGCGGAGACTCCTTTCGTGTCCGGATCGTCCTCCGGCGCCGGCGCGGGGGCCTGCGACGACTGCATGTTCAACGGCTCGTGATAGGCGTCCCCGCCGGCATCGTCGCGCGGGTTCATGTTCTCGAGCGCGCGCACGTCGTTCGGCGACAGCCAGCCCCATTGACGCCCCACGGCGTAGGCGCCATAGCGGCTCTTGATGTCGCCGCGGAGTTGGCCGTCGACGTTGAATTCGATGAAGAGTCCGTCGCGCCGTTCCTGCGGCGTCAAGAGCGCCAGCGCCAGCCGCTGCTCCCACCGGACGAGCCAGGGACGCAACGTGTGCATGACGAACTCGATCGACTGCTGTTCGATATTGCTGAACGTCGCCCGTTCCAGATCGGCCAGGAGATGCGGCGGAATACGGAAGATGCGGGCGATTTCGGTCACGGAGAATTTTCGGCTTTCGAGCAACTGGCTGTCCTGCGGCTTCACCCCGATGGCGGTCCACGAGAGGCCCTCTTCGAGCACCACGAGCTTGTGCGCGTTCTCGATGCCCGACTGCTTCTGCTCCCATTGCGCCCGCAGCCGCGTCACGGCATCCTTGCTCAAATTCTTCGGATGCGTGAGCACGCCGCCCGGATTGGCGTAGTTGCCGAAGTATTTCGCCGCGTAGGTTTCCGTGCCGATCGACAGCCCGAGGGTTTCGCGAAACTCCTGAATGGGACTCAAGCCCACGAAGCCGTCATCCGACAAGCCCTTCAGGTGCAGCACTTCGTCGGCAAAGAGAAACCGAGACGGGCCGCGCGCCGGGGTGTATTCGTAGACGAGCGGCTGATCGCCGATGGATTCGTGCGAGAGATCGTAGACCCGCATCCGGTCCGGGTGCCTCGGCACCAGCATCCGGATGCCGCCGCGGCGATCGTAGACGATTTCGCTATAGGCGTTGCCGCGGAGCGTGAGGTGCCCCTGCTGCATCTCACGCCATTCGAAGCTCGTTTGCCAGGGGTTTGGCTGATCGTGCAGGAGGCGATGCAGCGGGTTGTCCGGCTGCCGATCCTTCCCTTTGCCGTCGGGTCGGCGCCGGAAGACGAACACGGGCAGGGACGCGACCGACTCCGAGAGGATGCGGACCGCGCACCAGACGGCGGCAATGCGCCGGGCCGATTCGCTCGTGACGGTGACGCCGGCGGCACTCGCGCCGCCGGTCCACCAATCGAGCAGCCACTTCGCCGGATCTTTCAGGGTGGTGAGTTGACTGCGCTGTTCCATGAGGCGCGCGGTGAGCCCCATGTCAGCCACCCCTTAGGATTTGTGGGGCGTGGGGACGCCGACGAGCACCAGGCCGAGCAAGAGGCCGCCCAACATCAGGCAGGCCCATCCGGGCCCCCAGAGGAGCCACGCGCCGAGCGTCAGCAGTGAGAAGGCGAGCACCAGGACGCCGTCGAGCAGATCGAAGGCTTTCAGCCACTTCATGCGGACGCTCCGGATGCATGAGCCGGCACCCTAGCAGATCCATTCAAACGCTCAAGGTCCATCTGTCTCTCCCTGTCCGTTCGTGGCGTGGTTTGTCTCGGAAAAGTCGCTATGCGCTCAAGGGAAACGCTTTCGAGGTGTCCAGTTCGACGCGCTCGACCACGTGGCGCGGGCCTGTGCCGTGGCAAGTCATATCAACCCAGTCAATATGCGCTCGTCGGACCAAGACCCCATGCTCATCATAAATTTTCTGTAGCGAATCACGCAGCGCCTGGTGAATCGCCGCTTCAACGGAGACGGTGATAGTGGGAACTTCGGCCATGGATCGCCTCCTTGTTGACCGTGCAAATGGTTCCGACGCTCTGCATCGTGAGCAGACACCTGGTGCCAGAGCGACTGTGCTCAATAGATAATTCGGTGAGATACGCCTCAAACATCAGATGTCGACCACGAAGGTTCCTCGGGCTGGCTCCTTTGGCTGACGGCCACTCATCGCTGAAAATTGAGACCTCTTGTCGTGCGCTTGACGTGAGGGCCTGCCTCAGATAGCCAGCATCCGCGAGGAAGGGCTCAATCTCCTCCATGTCTAGGACCGCATTCACTGTAATCAGGCTGATCCGCCGACCTGCGCGAGACAACTTTCCCAGCCGCACAGGCTCACGCACCTGGCTCACCTTGACCAGCCGTGGACTGTTCATGAGGTTCACGATCATCATCTCAGCGGCTCCAGCGGACCGGCCCATTCGACCGGCCCGAACTGCTCAAGCCATAGATCCAGGCGCTCAACGTGCATGCCGATCCGATAGAGTCGCAACTCATTCTCTCCAGCTAAATCGAGATCGGCAAGACGGACGGCCTCCGTCCATTCCCCGTGACGCATCCAATACCAGTCTGGCTGCGTCGGCACCTCAGTCGTCCAGGTCATACCGGCCTCTCCCTGCTCCTGCAGTGCGACAAAACGGTCGAAATCCTTCCGGGTGAGGATCCCGTCGATGCCCAATTCCTTGTCGTCGTCTTCGTACAAATACGGGACATCCAGTCCGTCTTGCTCACGCGCCCAGCGGAATAACGTTAGCAGATTGTCCCATGTCAGCGGCATGACCCGCCTCCTACACACTCACAAGTATTTCTTCACCGACTCGGTCAGCGGGCGGCGATGCCCGCCGGGCGTGCGGCGATAGTCGAGTTTCCCGTCGCTCATGTAGCGGTCGACGGTCCGCGGCGTCACCTCGAGCAAGAACGCGGCTTCTTCTCTGTTGAGCTTCGTCTTCTTCAACAGCTCGGTCGCATCATACATGACTCGGGCGCTCCGGGTCCTGTGGCGTGTCGCCATCCGCCCCTCCGACGGTGAGGAGACCCCGGGACTCATACACCGAGGTCGTGGTGGGGTGCCGTAAGACGCGATCGAGGGCGAGCAACAGCCCGACGATCCCGTCGATCTTGCCTTGACTGCTCTCCTTGTCCGGCTTCTTGTTGCCGGCCGGGTCTTCGCGCACGGCGACGTTGTTCGCCATCCACCGCAGCACGGGATGGCCGCCGTGATGGAGCGCCGTGCCCAACAGCCGCCGCTCGAATTCCTGGCAGGGCCCGGCCATGCTCAGAAACCCCATGCCGCAGGCCGCGACGGTGAGCCCGTGCTGCTCCTGCAGCCGCATGGCGAGCTGATAGCCCTGAAACAAGCGGTCGATCGCGACTTCCTGGATCTGAAACGTCTGCGCATCGTCGGCGATCGCCTGCTCGATCCTGTCGTAGTCGATCGCGTTGCCGGGGGTGACGCGCAGCCAGCCGGCGCGGGCCCAGGCTTGATATTGCTCCGCATATTGATTCCGGCGCCGCTCGGCCGGCTGGCCGGGCGCCGCGGGACTCTCGTCCTCTTTCTTCTGCAACCGCGCCTCGGGGCACCAGAGCCGGGGCAGGATCGTGAGCCGGTCCGGGATCACCGGATCCGGAAAGAGCAACACCCAGGCGGTGATGTCGGAGACGCTCGACAAGTCGATGCCGCCGTAACAGGGGCGCCCGCGGAGCTGGGCCTCGTCAATCGGCGGGCCGGCGTTCGCATCCCACAGCAGCATGTCGATCCAGCGCGTGACTTGCTGCGTCCACTTGTTGAGGTCGAGCCGGAGAAACGTGTTGAGCTTCGACGGCATGTTCTTGGACTTGGCCGCCTGCTCGCGCATGTAGTCGAGCTTCTTGCTCACGCCCAGGTTCGGATTCGCTTTGTACCAGCTGCGCTCCTGCTGCCAGTCGTCGGAGTCGTCGAGCGCGGCGATGAAGGCGAAGTAGCTGTCGTCGTGGATCACCTCGCGGAGAATCTGCTCGCCGTAGACGTGCTGCTCCCAGCAGACGCTGGCCTCGGATTGATCGGTGCCGGCGGTGGTGATGGCGAACAGCAGCGGCTGGCGCCGGGCGCCCGTGCCGGTCTCCATCAGATCGTAGACGCCGCGGGTCTTGTGCGCGTGGAGCTCGTCGACGAGCGCCGCATGGACGTTCAACCCGTCGAGCGTGTCTTCATCGGCGCCCAAGGGTTCATACTTTTGATGCGTGTCGAGCCGGCTGAGGTTGTTCTTGTAGACCTGGATGCGCTGCGCCAGCTCGGGCGTGGCGCGGACCATGCGCGTGGCCTCGCCATGGACGATGAGGGCTTGATCGTGTTTCGTAGCCGCGGAGTACACCTCAGCCCCGGGCTCATCGTCGGCAAACGCCAGATAGAGCCCGACGCCGGCGGCCATGGTGCTCTTGCCGTTCTTCCTGGGAATTTCGATGTAGGCGGTGCGGAAGCGCCGGGTGCCGTCGGCGCGCACCCAGCCGAAGAGGATCCAGAGAATGGCCTGCTGCCACGGCTGCAAGTCGAACGATTGCCCCGCCCATTCGCCCTTACTATGCTTGAGGTAGGAGAAGAACTCGATCACCCGCTCGGCCCGGTCCGCGTCGAACCGCAGGCCGCGAGCATGACCGTGCTTCAGATCCGCGACGTGGCGCTGCACGGCCAGGCGAATCAATTCGCCGGCCGGAATCCTCCCGCTGAGCACACCGTCGACATAGCCCTGCACCACCTGCGCCGTCGGCGAGAGCGGCGGCGTGATGGCGCGGCGACGGCGCCGTGGGCGGGACTTGGATCGCGAGCTGTCAGTCATGGTCGGCATCATCGGCACGGCGGGCGCATCGAATTAGGCAGCCTCCAGCCAGGACGTCACGCGAAATGTTCCAAACGGGCCGCGTTTCTCGGGCCGAAAATCGCCGATGCCTGTTTGAAGGCCCGCTTCGTTCAGCAGTTGGTGGACGAACTCCGGCGCCACCAGATCGGAATTGATCGTCAACGTAAACCGGGCGCCCCAACAGTCGAAGCGGGGGCGATACCGCATGATCCGCCCTTTCGTCGCGGGGATCGTCACCGGGCGGGCATCGACTTCGAAGGACTTGGCCGGACCGTCACCGTTCAAAATGGTGATGGTATCGGTCGTCACGCGCACCGCCGACGGAATCACAAACCGCATGGTCTTTCGGGACCCCTTTTGCTTGTGATTGGCCCCCGCCGCCGCGAGGGCGTTGGGAATCGCAAACGCGCTGAAATAGAAGGTGCCGTCTGCGGCGATGTAGGCGGCTTTTTCGGCTTCGGTCCGCGGATCGCTCGTCTCTGCAATGATCTTCCGCGTCGGCTTCGCGTGCTCGGCCTGTTCGCCGAAGCGATGAATCAGTAACGGACTGACGCCGCGGATTTCGACTTCGATCGTCTTCATGCTCCCTCCTTGGTTTTAAAAGCCGCGCCATGCCCTGCCCTGCCCTGCCGGAGCATTAGTCAAGCATGCTTGAGGGATGCTTGTAGCATACTTATCCCATCGCTTCTTTGCCGCTGTTTTTGCTCGCTTTTTATAGACAGTGAAGTGTCCAGCATGCTCTTTCCAGTCATGGACCACGTAATTTTTCCCTTTCGTCTCTAAGAGCCCCACTTTCAGGAGTGCATCGACCAGCAGTTCGCTTGGCCCAGTCCATCCGAGGGCGGATTCAATCTCATGCTTCGAGTATCCTTCAAGGATGCCACTCGCACAATGGTACTTCGCGGTGTAACACCAGAGCTTGATCGGGATCGCCACATGCTCCGCCCCGATCAAGCCGGTCAGGCGCACGATTTTCGGATGGGTGAAATAATCCAGATCCAGGTTTAAGGCTGGCATGCACAGACTCCTCTTGTCATGACGCCTCCCCGTTGAGGGTTTGCCTTGCATATAGAACAGCGGCTTCCCATTGGGCTTTCCGTAAGATCAGTGGAGGTCCGTTTTGCTCGTCTAGTAGTTTCCCCAGCGCCTCCTCCAGCCGAGCGATCCGCTGCTCGCGCTGGGTCAGTTGGTCAATGCATGATTTCCATTCACTCATCACATGAGCCACACGTTCTTCTACCACACCGCTCATGTTTGTGATGGTGTCAATGGCGGCTGTACGAAGCAGCTTGATGGTGGCATCCCGCTCCCCCATCACGGTGGCGAGTTGTTGCTCTAGTTTCTCAATATAACGAAACATAAACTTAAACTCGGCTTTCTCGACCAGCGTATTGCAAGACTCCCATAATCGTTGTAATTCTGGTGGCACAAGTGAATTACAACGTGGATTTACTGATATTAGACGCTCCAACTCCTCGACCTTCGTTTCTAGCGTGGCGATGGTCTCGCGCTGGGCGGCGTCGTGGTCGAGTAATAACCGTGCGTGGTGACTAAACTTATTGTCAATGATGGTATCGTCTGCATAGTTTAACTGCGCAATGAACTGTTCCCGCGTCAGTGGGGTCATGATTTCCTCACTCCGGTAGTTCGACGTTGAATTCTTCACCGCAATGTGGGCACCGATACGCCTCGCAGCAGTCGCACGTACTCTCTGTGATCTCCGCGTCAGGATGAACTGCGTATTTGCCTTTCTCTGGAGACCATGGAGTGTCCGCTGTGCAGACGAACTTGTGAGGCGGGGTCATGGTTGCTCCTTCTCGTTAGAGGCACCGTGGCCGGGATTTATTCCGGCTGTAGGATTCATCGCCTTTCGGCTAGGGCCGCCCTACGTCGCCCAGGGACTGCGTGTCCTTCCACGCCGCCTGCACCATGTCTAGTCCTCGCTCGGTTCGATGGGGCCTTGCCATTCACCCGTCATCTGACTGAGGACTACATTATGATGATCAATCCATCTGTACGTAGGCGTCTCAATGACAGTCATGATCTCTACAATGTCATCCGGGCGAACAAACACGAGTGTTTGTGCGTTTTGGCGGTCCTTCCACCAATAAAACCCCGGCTTCGTCGGCTTGTCAGTGGTCCAGGTCATGGGCGGCTGAATATCAGCCAGCAGATATTCCAGCATTTGCTTCGCCTCGACTGCCGACAGCAATGTTGTGCCACTCCGATGTGGATACCCCTGCTTAGTTGCACAGAGGTCACTGCACACACTGTCTGGTAGCGGCCACGCGAGAAACTTCTCCACCAATTTGTTGATGTCCATGTTATCCCCCCTCCTCGCCACGGATGGCCTTGGCGACAGCTCGTCGCGCTCCATCAATTGCTGTTATGTACCCTCTGTCGAAGTCTGTCGCTTGCATCGTGATAAGGCTGTCCGTGGCGATCTTTGCACATCGTTCCCGCTCCGCCTGC
>FRDC01004426.1_pt1 | contig 19116 bp, 20 predicted proteins | sample 1106171 | NCBI WGS metagenome assembly FRDC01 (sample SAMEA3930566, study PRJEB13176) | freshwater metagenome | biome: Drinking water system; feature: drinking water; material: water | place: Singapore | collected 2014-12-20 | reverse complement strand
ACGGGGTCGCTCAATCTTCTGACCGGCGAAACCGACCTGAAAAATTCGTCGAGAGATTCCCGAAACCAGGATCGGGACGCGCTTCTCGAAAATTCCGCAAAGGTGATTGAGGCGCTTGCCGAGGTCTTGGGCGCCAATGTGCGCGGCGGCACGGGCCTATCGGTCAATGTTCGCAAGCGCGAGATCACGGCGGACATCGTCAACCCGACGACCGGCGAAGTCATCCGCTCCGCCGGCAGCTTTGAGCGCGGCGACATTCAAGGCGCGTTGACCGGCGTCATTAAGGCGACGCTGGACTCGGCGCTCACAGGCGGGGACGAAAGGCTCTCGCGGATTGCGTCGTCTTTCGCGGCGGCGGCAGTCCCCGCCGACAAGCTGATCGACTCTCTGTCGTCGCTTTCGTCCGTCTTTGATTTTGTCGAAGAGCCGGCTTCTGAATTCAGCCGGATTCTCGACGAGGTCGCGGACGTCTTCGCCGACGCCTCGGCGATCGCCGGGCAGTATGCTGACGCGCAACGCGAACTCGCGCGATCGCAGCTTGAAACCCTTGAGGCTCTGGCCGGCAGGTTTCAGACGGACACGGAAGACGCGACGCGGCGCCTTACGGATCCGACGCTGCAGGACGCGTTGGATCTCGCGAAAGAGCAGGAGCGACGTCTCAAGGACGTTACGCGGCTGAACAAAGAGATTGCGGATGCGATCGCGGCGCTCGGCGACGAGGGCGCAGCCAAAGCGATCGAAGCGCAGGCTGACGCGCAAGCGCGGCTCGACGCCGTGCTGCGTCTCAACACCGAAGAGCTCATCGCCTTCGTCCAAAATGCGGGCGACACGCCCGAAGCATTCCGCGCCGTCACCGCGGCGATCGAAAAGCTGCGCCAGAATGCAAACGGGCTTGGCGCCGACTTCGCCGCTCTCGACGATGCGCTCGACGGCGTCAGGCGCGGACTTGTCGAGGGCTTTGACGACTCTGAGCGCCGCCGCCGGCTGACGGCTGAAAGCCCGCTCACGCTTCAGGCGGAAGAACTGATCGACGCTCAAGCTTTGATCATCGCTTCGGCGACCGCGCTCGGCGGGTCCCAGGCGGAGCTTTCGGCCCGGCTGCAGCGCACATTCGAGATCAATGGTCTCGAAATTGAGAAATTCATCGAAAGCGCGGCGTCCGCGCCGGATGCGATCGGTGAAATCGTCGCTGCGCTAGACACGCTGCGTGCGCGCGCTGGAGACATCGGGCTGACGCCGAGCCAAGTCGATAAATTTGGCGCGGACGCGATCGGCGGATCGGGCGACGCGTTCCTTGAAAAAATCAACCGCGATTTTGTCGAGTTGACCAATTCGCCATTGGCGAGCTTCACAGCGCTGCTCGAGGAGCAGAAGAAGCTTGAAGAAACAGCCAAGCGCTTCGCTGAACTGGACCCCGGCCGCTTCTCTGGAGCGCCCGTCATCGTCCAGAACCGCAACGCGTTGGAACGGCAGCGGTTCCTCGAGGGGCTGAGCGACGAAGACAAACTGCAGCTTGGCGCTTTTGTCGGTCTCATCGAGGATTACGGCGGTCGGATCGCCGTGGTTACGAGCGAGTTGCGCGACACGCTCACGCGGACCGTCGAGAACATCGAAACCGAGATCAATGGTCTTTCGGACATTGTTGAAGAGGCGATCTCGCGCGCCGACGCTTTGTTTGAAACGCGCCAGTCGATCCAGGATCGTTTCTTCGGCGGCTCGCCGCTGGAGCAGTTGGGCACGGCTGAGCGGCGCCTTGATGACGCCATTCGCCGCGCCCGATCGGGCGATGAGCGCGCCTTCGACGAAATCAACGATCTTGCGACGACATTCGTCGAGCGCGCATCGGAGGTGTTTGGCGCGAACCCGGACTTTATCGCGGCCGGGGATAAGGCGATCGCCATTCTGGAGGAGGCGGAAGCGCTCGAGCGCGCGCGGGCCAGCGAGGCGCAGTCTCAAATCGACGTGCTCAAGGCTGACCTTGAGGTCAGCCAAAATATTCTGAAGTCGCTTGAGGCGGCGCAGGACAATACAGGGTTCCTGCGCACGATCGTCGATAACGGCGTTCTGCAAAACCAACTGTTGAACCAGCAGATCGCCGAGCTCGTGCGCCTGCGGGCGCTGCAATCCGGCGTCGATGTCGCGCGGGTCGAGCAGCTTGGCGCTCTCAGCGATCCAGAAGCCGTCCTGTCCGGCTTCCGCGCCGCAACGGCGCCGCCGGCCGACAACACGGCTCAGATTGAAGAAAGCCTGCGCAGCGCCGTCATCGGGTCTGTTCCCAATCGGGCTGTGCTGGCCGTTGAGCCGGCGGCCTCGGCGGCGTCTCAAACGGGGCCGACCTCAGCGTCCCCGGCAGAGACATCGGAGGTCATTCTGGCGATCGGCGCGCTTGAACTGACGCTGGCGACCGGACTGAAGCGCGTCGTGGATGCATTGGTCGCTTTGAAGGAGGAGATGCGCACGCAGCGTTCCGAGAACGTGCGGCTGAACGACGAACTGAAGACGGCGTACCGACTGGCGGTTACGAGAGGGACGTAGTGAGCAATTTTGGTCCGATCGGCGGCTTGGCGATCAACACGGCGCGGCGCGCTCAAACGCGCACGGCGTATACGGATTTCTTGTCCGACACCAACCAGGAAGCCGTCTTCTTTCTTGAGCTGACCTATCGCAGCCGCAACGAATTGGACCCGTTGTCGACTCCGCCTGCAGGCCACAACGTCTTGCCCATCAACGTCACTCGGGCGTCGCCCCTGTTCACGCCGCGAGATGGGTCGATGCTGTTTTCGAGCAAAAATTGGGTCGGGAAACCGACCGATACGGCCCGGCCGAATTCTGCGCCCCGTCGCCGGCTGATCGAGGCTTTTCGGGTGCGTCGCACGACGCCGTATTTCCCGAGCGACGAAAGCCGCATTCAGACCACCATCGCCAGCGCGACGCTGGCGAACCCGAACGGCGATCTCGATTTCCTCGCGATCGAGAACACGACAGAAGGCTATCGCGCGCCGATCTGGCACGGTCCGCTCGACGGCGATTTCGGCGTCATGGGACTGCTCGTCCAGCCGCTCGTGCGCGGCGTCGAGACAAATGGCGAAGAGCTGGTCGTTCAGTTTGGGACGGGGGCTTCCAGTTTCTCGACGCTCTTCATGCAGAGAAACCGCTTTGACGGGTCAGGCGGCATCAACGGGGACCCGGAACTCAAGGGCGCGATTAAGCCCCTGATCTTCGGCTCGGTGTACCACATGGAGCCGGTGTCCATTTATGCCGCTGCTCTGATCTTCATGGTCAATTCCGGGCCGATCGCAGGCATTGGTCCTGTGTGGGACGGCGGATCGCCGATCCCCTTCGACCGCGATTACGAGACCTTTGAGGGGTTGGCGGCGGCCGTCATTCCGCCGGGCCATTACGCGACATGCCTCGCCGCCGGATGTCTGCGTTTGCGCAACGCGCCATTGCACGCGCTGCGGTGCTCCGTCAGGGGCTCTCTCATCGGCGGTCTTTACCTTCAGGACGCCGGGCAAATTCTGCTGCACACGGTTACGACGCTCGCCGCCAAGCCGTCGTCGCTCTATAACATCTCGTCGTTCGGGCAGCTCTCAAAAGCGCCGATCGGATGGTTCAACGAGCAGCGCGAGTACACGATCGAAGACTTCATCAACGAAGTCCTGCGCCCTGAGAATGCGGCGCTCGGCGAGTCCGCCGACGGCAGGATCGGCGTCATCAAGCACCGCCCGCCGCGCACGCAGTCGGCGGCAAGGGTCGTGCGAGTCCGGCCAGCGCAAGTCGAGGTGCGGCTTCTTTCGTACACGCCCTATGCGTCTCAGACCGTGCGGTACGGCAAAAACTGGGCGCCGCTGTCCGACGCTGATTTCGCCGAAGGGATAAGCGAAGAGGACAGGCCGCAGTTTCGTGATCCGTGGGAGAGCGCGCGCGACACGAGCGGACTCATCTCCGGATTTTCCAACGTCGCCTCTGTCGACTCAGTTAAGGAAACGTTGTTCGCGCGAGGAGAAAGCGCCGCTGCGCAACTCCAGGCGAACCAAGATATCCAGATGTTCGGGCGTGCGACGGTCGGCTTGTCGATCAAAGGTCTTGGCCGCAAAGCCCTTCAGTACAGAGACGGCGAGGTGATCCAGCTTATCGTCGATAAGTTTGGCTTCGAAAACGGCCGTAACGTCGTGATCATCTCCGTGGATCAAGCGGCGCGCGGCGAGGTCGTCGATTTGGAGGTCGTGGCGTAATGACGAAGCGATCGCTTTGCATTTCGAGGTTGAACTGGGTGGATCGCGCGGACACGGTCATCACGCCGTCGCGTCAGATTGTGTCTTTGCCGGCGACCAATCTCAAAGACGAAGACGTGAGCCAGGTTTGGGGCGTTGACGGCATCGCGTCCGGCGCGACGTCGTTTCATGTCGATGTAGAGTTTCTGCAGAATGTCGATATCGGAACGATCGCACTTGTCGTTGGAACGCGGATTGATCGTCCCTCGCGGGAACTGATGCAGCCGATGATGGCGACGACGGACAAAGTCCGTTTCTACGTCGATGCAAAAAACGGGACCTTCGGCGCCGGCGCGACGCACGCCTCGGCTTTGCTGAATTGCAACATTGATCCCTATCTCGGCTATCACGTCTACCACCTGCCGACGCAGGTTTCCGGCGGCAAGGTGCGCGTGTTCATCGACGTGCCCTCGCGCGTTACGCCGGGATTCTGGTGGGGCGCGCGGCTGTGGATCGGACCACGAATGGACCTAGTCCGCAGCCATCAGCCCGGCCACGTCGAGCGGTTCGAACTCAATGAATTCGACGAGCCGCGGCGCGCGCCGGTCATTCCATTGCAACGCGTGCTTCTTTCGGAAGTCGAACGAATGCTGCAGATCGAGCAGACGACCAATACGAAACGCCAAATCCTGTTCACTTTCGACAAGACTAACGCCAACAAGGCGACGCTTATCGGAAAGCGCGAATCGACCGTAGGTCTGCAGAGCGCGTTCTTTCAGATGTACGGCACCACCATGCAGATCAAAGAAACCTGGTAGGCGCGAAGAGGAGAGATCATGGCCCATCGGTGGGACAACGACGTCGAGTTTTTGGGAAGCGTGCCAGGCGGCGGTCAGGGAAACCTGATCATCGGCAATGCGGCGTCGTCGAACCGGCGCACGCCGGCCGACGTCATGGTTCCCAACGACACCATGATCATCAAGATCGAGGAAACCGGGCGTCACGAAACGACGCTTTGCACTCTGATCAGCTCGACGGAGATGCAGCGCACCCGCGTTTTGGATCGTTGGGACCGCACCGGCGCCCTGACGACGCCGATCCAGACGCTCAATCTTCAAAAGGTCGATTTTTCCGCCGGCACGCTCTATTGCGCCGGCACGCTTCCGCAGCCTGCCAATATCGTTCTGCAGCCGGACGGGACCTTCGCCTACGCCGACGAAGTGCGGCGCACGGTCATTTTCCCACTCATCGCCAACATTCAGGCGCCGATCTCCGCCATCTCAAACGGTCAGGTTGTCTTTGCGGTTTCCGGCCTTGCGACCGGCGACAACCTGGGCGGCCTCTTCCTTTACAATTCTGCGGGTGACGCAGGCACGATCAATAACATCGACATTTTTGCGGCGGGCACGGTCGGCTCGCCGCGCGCCGGCATTTTGGTGCGGCAACGCATGGACATCGCCGCAGCGTTTTTCCGTACCGACCTCAGCGTCTACACGCCGATCGGCGGCTCGGTTGTGCGGCGCAAGGTGCATTCGCTTGCGCGCGGCGTCTCTGGCGCGGAAGACGCGTGGATGGGGGAGGCGGTGCGCCGCGGCAGCGACGCGATCGGGGCGTACACCGAGATGGAGGTGGTCGCGCGAGATCGCCAGACGTCCGAAGTCCCGTTCGCCCGCGCCCGCAGCTACGGGACGGCTGACGATCGGTATGAGGTCTTGAAGCCGCTCGGATTGCCGCGCGTCGCGCAAAAGTCGGGCGTGAGGGCGGGAACGGCGGCGCGCGTCGATGCGGACGAGCGGCTGTACTACAATGACGTCGATCGCGGGATCGGCGAGATCCCGCTGTCTCAAGGCGCATACCGCGCCATTGTGGCCTCGATCGCTGATCTTCGCCTGCTGACGCCGGAGGGCTTTCAGGACGGCGAGGTCGTACTGGTGACGGGCTCGGCCGCGCGCGGCGACGGCGACATGTTCGAGGTCTCGTGGAGCAGCGGATCGTCCACGGCAGACAACGGCGTTGATGTCTTCAAGCCTGACGTTCAGACGGGCGGCGCTCCATGGACGGGCGCCGGTCGCTTCCTCGCGATCGCGCCCATCCGCGCGATTAAATTCGCCAACGGCGCCGCGACGCCGAGCGTGGCCGGCGGCGCGATCTTCACGGCGGCCGACACGCCGCCTGCCGGCGGCATTACGAATTTCACCAATTTTCGAAACAACAAACGCATCAAGCTGCAGCCTGGATCGGCCGACTGCATTCTCGTTCAGTCCAACGGCGTTCTCGAGTTGCCGGAGCGCGTCAACTTCACGCTGCGCTCTGTGGCCAACGGCGGCACGCCGATTTTCTTGGAACGCGAAAACGGCGTCATCTCGATGGTCGGCGGCGCCGGCGTAACCCTGCCGTGGGTTTCTGTCGTTGATTACGGCGCAGTCGGCGGCAATGCGTCATCCGATACGGCCGCGTTCCAAAACGCCATCGCGTCCGGCGCGCGCGTCGTCTATGTGCCCTATGATTCCAGCGCCTATCGCATCAACGCGCAGCTAACCCTTTCCGCAAATCAAAAGCTGCTATCGCTCGAAGGCGCGACGATTCAGAAGGCGTTCAACGGCGATCTGCTGAACATGAACGCCAACAACTGCGGAATTGAAGGGCTGATCGTCACCGGCGACGGCGCGAACTATACCGGGCGCGGCGCTGTCATTGCGTCGGGATCGGATCAATTCATCAAGGACAGCAAAATCTACGGCATGGCTGGATACTGCCTTGAGTTCACAGCCAACGACGCCGGATTGCGTTTCAGGGCGTCCAATTCAGTGTTCCGCCGAGATACTTCGGTCGCCAATTACGACACAACCGCTTTCGCGGTGAAGCTCCCAGGCACCGACAGCAACGGCAACCGATACTTCGATAACTGCTACACCGAAGGCGGGGCATTCATCGACATTTCAGGCGCGGCGAACACGCGCGTGCTCGGCGGCAACTTCACGACCTTTTCGATGGGGTCCACCGCGTCGCGTTCGATCATTGTCGGCAACCGAATCGCGTCGCTAGGCAACACGATAACCATTGACGGCAGCGACAACGTGTTTGAGGGCAATGTCTGCGCCGGGAACATCGCCACGACGTCAGGCTCCCAGCGAAACTTTATCGGCCAAAACGTCTACCTTGACGGCGGCACGGTGACGGATGCGGCAACCGCCGTTCCGAACGACATGAACCGCGTCTATGATCTAGTCGCGACGATCACGCCGACATGGGGCGCAGACGGCACGAGCCCGAGTCTAGGCAACGGCACGCTCACCGGGTGGGTCGCAAAGTCCGGGCGCGTCGTTTATGTGCAAATCTCGCTCGGCATCGGATCAACCACGACGGTCGGAACCAACGACTGGTGGTTTCAACTGCCGTCGCCTTATTCCAACTGGACGCCCGCCGCGGTCTTTATTGGAAACTTCCGCATCCTCGACAGCGGTACGGGATTTTATGGCGGCGTCGCGCGGTTTTCATCTGCAGATAACAAAATCCGACCCTATACGAGCGATTTTGCCGCAAACGGCGTCCGGGCCGGCACGCCGATCACATGGGCGAACGGCGACTCGCTCGAATTGTCGCTGGTCTACTTCTGCAACTAATGAGGCGAAAATTAAGGCATTATTTCTTGCCGCGCTGTTCGCTTTGTGCGCAGCGCCGGCCGCGGCGCAAAATTGCCCGCCGCCCTCACGCAATACGACCGCCGCCCGCCTTGAGGCGGCGGAACGCTGTCTTGCGCTGCAAAGCTTGAAGAACGCCGCCCAAGACCAGGCGATCCGCGAGGCGAGCGGCGGCGGCGCGGCACGGCTCGATGAAGTCGAAGCCAAGGCCGACGCTGCGGGGCGCACGGCCGCTGCGGCTGAGCAGGCGGCGATCGCTGCGTCTGCATCGGCGGCGTCTGCAGCCGCCGATGCGCGCGCTCTGTCGGGCGCTGTCGGCGCGCTCGAAACGCGCGTGGACGGGCATGACGACGTCATCGCGCAAATCCTGCGCGACTTGAATCTCGGCGGCGGCACGCCGCCAGACCCGATCCCGCCGCCAGCCGCGGCGACGCCCAACACGAATGACGGTCGCCCCATCATGCAGATGGGACCTGCGGGCTTTTCCTATTTCGACGTGAGCGATCCGTTTCGCGACGTCACCAAAGTGACGAACGCTTCTTTGACTGCATTCTTTGAAAAGGACGGGCGCGAGCGCGAAGCGACGCACGAGGAGGTGCTGGCCGAAGGCGTCATGGACCCAGAGACGCTGCTGCCGACCAAGATGGGCCGTTTCACGCGCTACACGCTCGGCGTCTTTGCGCATGGGATGAAACATTTTCCCGAAGAGTACGCCGGCACTTGGGTCATCGAGTGGGCGGGCGCAGCGAATGTCGCGGTCACATGGTGCTGGCACAGGGAGACGGCGCGGACCGCGAACCGCATCGAGCTGGAGCTGACGCCGGACAACCGCTCCATGTGCGGCGTGCAGGTTTCCGGCGTCGATTCCGCCTTCAAGCAGTTTCGCATCTTCCGCAAAACCGACGAGGCGGGCCTGGCGGCCGGCGAAGTCTTCAGCGAGCGGTTTCTCAATCACCTGCGTCGGTACAAGGTGATCCGGACGATGGACTGGCAGCACACGAATGTGAACCCGATCCGCGCGGCCGGCGAAGCGAAGTCGATGAACGCCGCCCGTCTCGGGACGGCGCCGGCAGAATGGGCCGGCCGGCAGAGCGGCCTGTTCAGCGTTCCGCTGAGGCTCATCATGCGCCTTGCGCGCGAGACGGACACAGCGCTGTGGATGACGACGCCGCAGTTTCTCGGCGCGCCGCCCGCGCTCGACGCGTTCTTTTTCGATCATGGCGATTGGAACAAGCGCGCCCTCGATTATCGGGCAGCCGGCCGCGAGCACGCGCGCGCGATCATCGCGTCGCCGGAATGGGATCGGCACGCCGACGAGATCGTCAAGGCTTTGAACGACGAGCGTTATCCCGCCGACCGAATGCTCTATCTCGAGGTCGGCAACGAGGTATGGAATACCGCGCCGCTATATTATCCCGGCACGAATTATTACTGGGGGGTCGGCGACGGCCTGTTCCCCGGCGGCGACAGCTCCTTCCGCGACGGCTACGGCTACGCCGCCGCCCGTCTCGCCGACGCGTTCGGCGCTGCGCTCGCCCGCGCCGGCCGGGCGCAGGCGTACACCATCGTCATCGCCGGCCAGAACGCCGGCCCGTGGACGAGCGAACGCGCGCTGATGCGCTACCGGCAATACTTCACCGATCGCGGGCGCGACCCCGCGCCCCATCTCGCGCGCGCGGGCGTCTCGACCGCTTCCTACTACTATGGCGCAATGGAGCCTAACGCTGCCGTCGCGACGGTCGAAGGTGAAAGCTTTGCGGTCACCTTCCTTAACGAAATACGCCGCGACCGGGCCGGCCTCATCAAACGCGTCGTCGATTGGACGATCACCGGCGGCCCGAATGGAAACGGCGACGGCTCGCTACCGAACATCATCAGCTTGCGTCGCCAGCACATCGAAATTGCCGAGCGCTTCGGCGCGCGGTTCATCGGCGACTATGAGGGCGAAAGTCATGATCAAGGTATCGGAGCGCTCAACAACACTCCGGAGTATCGCGAGTTTATCAAAGAGCTCAGATATGGTCCGGAAGCGGAAAGAATGACGAAGGCGTGGATTGAAGCGCTCCGGACGCAAAAACCGGAGGCGATGATCTCGAATTTCGTCGGCGTTTCAGAAGGCAACGCGCCTCAGGCGGACGTCGTGACGCCCTGGCAGGACTGCTATTACGACGAGCCCTGCGGCAAGGAGCGCGCTTTGGAGCCGCATCTGCGGCCGGTGCGGCCGTGACGCCCTACACCGTCAAACTCAGGAATGACGAGCGGATGATCGGCGTGCATCCCAAGCTGATCGCCGTTGTCCGCGCGGCTTCGGACTCGGTCCCGATCTTAGTCACCGAAGGCGTTCGCACGTTACAGCGCCAGAAGGCGCTCTACGCCCAAGGGCGTACCAAGCCGGGGAAAATGGTGACGTGGACGCTCAACAGCAAGCACCGCGTCCAGCCGGACGGCTTTGGTCACGCTGTGGATCTCGTGCCGTATCGCGCTGACGGCACGATCGACTGGAAAGATCTCGCGTCATTCGATCGGATGGCAAATGCGATGTTCGCCGCCGCCGCCGCGCGCAAAGTCGAAATCCGATGGGGAGCGGATTGGGATCGCGACGGCAACCGACGCGAGCAGCGCGAGCACGACAGCCCGCATTTCGAGTTGTTCAAGGCCTGACGGATCATTGCGGTCGCCGTCGTCGTCGAGGGCAAAAGCAAAAACACAAAGGAAGTCGCACACATGAAACTTGAAATTGGTCTTGCTGTGCTGAAGACGGCGGCATTCTCCGCGTCCGCCGCCACCGCGGGCGCGGCCGGGGCCGGAGTCGCTTCGGCCGGCGGCGAGCCGACAGCCTGGCCTATGGCGGCGGCGCTGCTGCTGATCTCCGGCCTCTGTGCGGTCGTCGGCGGCTTTTTCTTCAACGCTCATGACGATGAGCATCCGACGCGCGACATCATCGTCACGATCGCGTTTCCGCTCTTGCTCGGCTTCGGGCTTGGGCCGTTTGCCGGCGAGGAGTTGTTCGATCGGCTCGAGGCGATCGGCGTTGTTTCTCACGCCTACCGCACGCCGATCGCCGAGCACATTGTTGGCGGTCTCGGCCTTGGAGTCGCCGCCACGCCGATGCTGCGCTTTGGTCTTCGCCGGCTTCAAAAATTGGGAGAGAAGCCATGATGGAAACGTGCTTTATCGTTGCGACGATCGCCTATGTGGCGACGGCCTTTGTCTATCTCCGCATTTCGCCGCAAACCCTAGACCGCTTTGGGCGGGTTCTCTTTGCGCTGAAAAGCCTATGTGCGATCGTATTGGCGATCGACGTCTATTTCCACAACGACTCCGGCGCGTGGATTTGGACGGCCTATGCGTCGGTCGGCGCTGCGTGGAGAATTCGCGGCGTGATGGCCTCGCTGAAATCGGGCGTCGCGCCGCGCGGCGTCGCCAAGGCGCTGCTGCGTCCAGGACAGCTCAGGGCCGTTCAGGGCAATTCAGCGACATCCAGTGCGGCTCAGTAAATTGGCCGGGCTTTGGGCCGCGCTCTATCTCGCTGAGCTACTGGCTTGCGCCAGGCGGGAATCGAACCCGCGACCTCGACCTACTCGCCCGTAACGTCTGCCAGTCCGGACGCCGGAATCATGATGGGCCTCGGCGGCGCCACTGTACCCTGCGGAGACTCTACCTTGGTCAAGACATCGTCAATCGGACAAAGCAGGCGGCCGGAGATGGCAGACAGCACGGCGGCGGTTGAGAACTCTTTCGTTTCTGGTTTGGCACTCATTCTGGCTTCTCCTTTGTTTTCGGGTTCGTTTCGGCGGCGGTTTGGCGCACACGTCGTCGTTGGGATCGTCCGTAAAATGCGCTCTACCGAAAAAAACGGTTGACGCAAGAAAATATTTTGCGTTATACGATAAAACGTAATAGCGGCGCTGACGCTGCTTTGGAGGAGAACGAAACCATGAGCACAGGAGGTTGCGATGTAAGCCGCGATCGGACTGGCTGACATGTGCGCGGGCGCGCCGTCAGATGTAACGTCGGCGCGCCCGTTTTGATTGAGGTGAATGGTTATGGACTCAAAAAAGCAAAGATTTCTTCGGGCGCGGGCAGAGCTAGCGCGCCTTGAGGGGCTGAGGGACGCAATAGAAGAGCCCTTTAGAAAACAAATGCGGATGGCGACGCAGCGCATGAAGGCCGCGCTTGAGGCCGCGTCGGACGAGCTGGCCGATGCTGAGGATGACTGCCCGGTGCATTTGGGCCAGTGCGAAACGTGCTTGACGCCGTTGTTTGCCGGCGACGAGGGCAGCCATTTTTCCGATGATGGCTGGTTGTTTTGCGCGGAGCACTCACCGACCTATGCCTACCTGCTGGCGTGTTGGGAGCAGGAAGGAGCTGATGACTGGGAGTCGGAGTCAAGCTTTCAGGACTGGCTATTGCGAGGTCAAGGCCTGCGGGCGCACGATCCGCAATCAAAGTACGTTTACGTTTTGGGGTAGCGCGCTGAACTAGTGCCGCTAGGATGGCGGCGAAGAAAACGGCGACAAAAACACACGGGAAATGAGAGGCTCGACATGGACATTACCAATTTCCTGCCAACCGGCTTCCAACTGCGCTCTGGCGGAGGCGGCGGCGATCCGCGCAACGGCATGTGCTTTATGGAGACGGTCGCGTTTATCGCCGGAGAGTCCGTGACGGATCGTCCGGCGTGCGCGTGCCCGATTCTGACGCGGTACGGCGTCCGGCTTAATGACCGCCTCGACGACGAAGAGCGTCAAAGGCTTTTGCCGCTTGCGTGGGCGATGGCGGGGACACGCAGCGCTCCGCATGAAAGAAAGAGGTTGCGGATCATCTGCGAAGCTGCGTGTGACGTCGCGGAGATGGTATTGCCGTTTTTTGAGCGGCGCTTTCCGCAAGATGGTGGTCCACGGGCTGCGATTGCCGCGGCCCGGCTGTACTGGCAAGGCGCGATCACTTTGAAGCAACTGCTTAATAGCCGCGCCTCCGCCGCCGCCGCCGCCGACGCCTACGCCGCCGCCGACCCCGATTTGCGCGCCCGCATTAATGGCCGCGCGCTTCTGGCCTTGCGGGATGCGATCGCAGCCGGGCCTAATGGCGGCTTTCCTAAAGCGGTGATTGTGGAGCGCGGCCGCGCCCTTGCCACAATGCTTGCGGCTTAAACGAGAGCCCCGATGCGCTTACGCGCCGCGACAATGTTTTCGGGGATCGGCGCGCCGGAAGTCGCGCAGCGTGATTGGGACTGGCGATGGTGCGCCGAGATTGAGCCTTTCCCTGCCGCTGTTCACGATGCACGATTTGGCGTGCCGAACCTTGGCGACGTGACGGCCCTGGATTTTGTGGAGCGCGCGCAGTCACATGGACCTATTGACGCCCTTGTCTTCGGAAGCCCCTGTCAGTCGTTCTCAGTCGCGGGAAAGCGTCTCGGACTGGATGACCCGCGTGGCAACCTCGCGCTTGTCGCCCTTGAAATTGCTCGACAGCTGCGGCCCCGCTGGCTGGTGTTCGAGAACGTGCCCGGTCTCCTTTCATCCGACAACGGACGGGACTTCGGAATCTTCGTCCAGATCATGGAGCAATGCGGGTATCTTGGCGCCTGGCGCATCCTTGACGCTCAGTTTGCCGGAGTTCCACAGCGCCGCCGCCGCGTCTTCTTTGTCGGACATCTTGGAGACTGGCGACCGCCTGTCGCGGTATTGTTTGAGCCCGAAAGCCTGCGCGGGCATTCTCCGCCGCGCCGGGAAGCGCGGAAAGCAATTGCCGGAACCCTTAGCGCGCGCCCTTCGGGCGGCGGCGGCCTTGGAACAGACTTCGACCTTGACGGCGGATTGATCGCCTCGACCGGCCACACGGCGCATTGCCGGAACGCTGGCGGCATGGGGCGGCAGGACTACGAAACCGAAACGCTGATCGCCTTTTCGGCCAAGGATCACGGCGCCGATGCGATGTCGGATTTGTCGCCAACGCTGCGCTCTGGCGGGCACACGAACAGTCATGCGAACGCGGGTGTGATGCCAGCGATCGCCTTCAACCTTCGCGGACGCGAGGGCGGCGCAATGCCCGAGGCGGACGATCTCGCCTCGATGCGCGCGGCGGACGGCGGATCGAGCCGGAGCTATGTTGCGCATGCGCTCCGGGCTGACGGCTTCGACGCTTCTGAAGATGGAACAGGACGCGGAACGCCGCTGGTGCCGGTGGCGTATAGGACCAGCGGAAATTGCGGAGCGTGGGCGACCGGCGACAGGACAGACGCGCTCAACTGCGCAACCGATCCCAATAAGACGGTTCTTTCAGACGCCTGCGCCGTCCGCCGCCTGACGCCCCGCGAGTGCGAGCGCCTGCAAGGTTTTCCGGACGATTGGACCGCGATCAGCTATCGCGGCAAACCCGCCGCCGACGGCCCGCGGTATAAAGCCATGGGCAACAGCATGGCGGTTCCGGTTATCGGCTGGATTTTGCAGCGCGTTGAAGCATTTGAAAAAGAACTCGGCCGACAGGCCGACGCAGCTTAGAGGACCCCCCGACATGCGCTGCATGCGAAATAACTGCGCGGACGACGCGACCTCGGCTCTAAAAATATGCGTGCCCGCAACGGGGTATCCGATTGAATCGCATCAACCGATCAGCATTTTTCTTGGCGTGAAAATCTGCTTAAAACATGCTGCGGAAGTAACTGCACAGGAATGGCTGAAAGACAATCGGATGCGGCAAATGCTGACGATGGCGGCGGCTGGCAGGGCGGCGCCGGACTTTGATCGAGCGTGGCTGAAGGTCTTGGCTCTAAATGACCCTGAATTGCTCGCCTACGAGGTGCTGACGAATCCCAAAAACTGAGGCCGGGCATGGATTGTCGCCGAAATTTTTCCCGCGAAGAAATGATTGCTGGCTTAATGGCAGGGCGGACGCTTCACGTTGATCGCTGTGACGCTCCAGAGCTGGATGATTTGTTGGCGCTGGAGCGAGAGGGGCGCGTGACTAGTCAGCTTATTGAAATCGACGAGCAATCGTCGGTGCTGAAGTTTCGTTGGGTAAAATCTTAGAGGAACCCCCGATGCTGTGGACGCTTTCACATAGAGCCGACCCAAAGGCCGTGGCCCTCGCAGATAGGCACTATTCACGCCAGAAAGTCGGATCGCCACAATTCGTGCCTCCAGGCCGTTGCCTTGTTCTGTATGCGGAGACGCCGACCGGACGAGCTGCTTGGGTCACATCATGGCCATTTGCAGAATATGTGAAACACGCATGGGCTGGCGCGTGGGTCTGCTCGCTTTTCCGCAATGAGGGGGCGGCGCTCGCATCCGATCTCATCAATCAAGCCGTTGCGGCGACCCGCGACTTTTACGGCGAACCACCAGATCTCGGCATGATAACCTTCGTCCTGCCAAAGGCGCTTCGCTCGACGAACCCAGGCTACTGTTATAGGCGTGCTGGGTGGCATCGCGCCGGGGCCGCAAAAGACGGCAAGCCGTGCTTCCAAATCCTTCCCGAAAACATGCCGCCGCCGCGCGCCGCTCTCGGATCGCAAATGGCGATGGCCATTTAGGAACACGAGAGGCCGGTCTGGCTTTGTGGCTTTTCATTCCCTCAATTACATCAGTCTGTGCGCCGGCGGCGGCGGGCTCGACCTCGGTTTCGATTTCGCTTGCGAGCGCGCTCGCGCGGTCTGTTACGTGGAGAGGGAAGCCTTCGCCGCCGCCCATCTGGTTGCGGCGATTAAGCAAGGTCTCATGGCTCCAGCGCCTCTCTGGAGCGACGTCACCACCTTTAATGGCCGCCCATGGCGCGGCGTCGTGGATTTCGTCATTGGTGGCATCCCGTGCCAGCCGCACAGCGCCGCGGGAAAGCGACTTGGCGAAGACGACGAGCGCGATCTCTGGTCCGACGCACGCCGCATCATCGTTCAGTCTGGAGCATGGGGGGTGCTCATCGAGAACGTCGAGGGCATGCTTTCAAGCGGCGGCGCGCGCCGCGTCCGCCGTGACCTACAGCGACTGGGTTTTATCGTTGAGGGCGGACTTTTCAGCGCGGAAGAAGTCGGCGCGACGCACCAGAGAAACCGGCTCTTCATCCTTGCCGTGGCCGACCGCTTCGGCGCGGGATTGGAAGGATTCCGACGGCATGGCGCTGGAGGCGACGAATCCGGACGGATCGCTGCGCTTGAGGACGGATCAGCTCGCCAGAGCGGCGTTTCTGTGGGCGATGCCGCGCGTAACGCGTGGGCCGTATACGCGGGATCGCGGCGATCCGAACGCACCCAGACTGACCCTCGAGGGCCAAGCAAGGCTCTGGCAAACCCCGGCGCCGGCGGATGTGATGGGCGGCCGGACATCAAGGAGCGGGGATCGCAAGGACGAGGTCTTCGTGAATGGACAAGCGTCGGAATGCAGCCGCCAGGCCCGCAAGACATCGACAGATGGCGCGCTGTCCTTGAGCGAGCGCCTGGCCTTGAACCCGCATTTCGTCGAGTGGCTGATGGCGTGGCCGCCGGGCTGGACGTTGACCGCATCGACCGACTGCGGATGCTCGGCAACGGCGTTCATCCGCTACAAGCAGCTTATGCGATCCGCGCTCTCTGGGCTCGGCTCGCCGCAAGGATCGGCCCCATCGCAGGCAAGCCTCTTTGAGTGACCGTTGCCGGGTTGCGCCGCAAGACGGACAGCGATAGGACAATTGGCTGATTGCGAGCCTTCTGTTGCGTACCCTCATGTGGAAGCGTCCTCCCCCTAAACTGGCCCGCGCGGGAACACTCGCGCGGGCATTTTGCAAAGGAAACGCGTGTGTCGAAAACCGTGGTTGACGCCGTGAAGTCGGAAATCGACGACATCATTGACTCGATCGAGTCAAAGCTGGCTGAAGCGTCCGAAAAGGCGAACGCGTTCAAAAGCGCGCCCAAGCGCCTGGCGGCGCAGGCCGGTGTTGCGGCGGCGACGAGCGCCGTCTCTGCGCTGCGCGTCGTCTTTAACATTCCGGACGACCAGTCCGGCGACAAGGACTGACCGTGCGCATCGACGGCGCCGGGATTCTTGACGACCTGCTGACGTGGGCCGTCGAAAAACTGCTTCGGAGACGCAAACCCGAGGGGCGTCTTGCCTTCTCGATCGGCGTGCCCGGAGCGCTCAAGGTGACTACCGTCATTTTCAAAGATGAAAGGACTACCATCATGGCTGAACTCTCCATCGACCAACCGGGCGTCGCCTCGATTACGCCGCTTGACCGCGCGGGAAATCCTGCGCGCCTTGACGGCGTTCCGACGTGGACGATCAGCGATCCCACTCTCGCCACGATTACCCCGAGCGAAGACGGCCTGCAGTGCGCCGTCCAAGCCGTCGGCCCGCTCGGCAAGGTCACGCTCAGCGTGTCGGCCGACGCGGATCTTGGCGAGGGCGTCGAGACGCTGTCCGGCTCCGCTGAGATCGACATCGTTGCTGGCGAAGCGGTCGCTCTCAACTTGTCGATCGCCCTCGCTCCGCAAGAGTGAAGGCGCCCTTCCTCTCTCCGCTCGCGGGCTTGATCCCGCGAGCGGCTTTGCTGCTTGCTGCGGCGGGCATCTGCGCCTATGCGCTCGGCCGGATCATCGGCGATCAATATGAGCGCGGCGTCGAATTTGGCGACACTAGGACCGCGCTCGAGTACGAGCGCCAAACGCGCGAGGCTCAAGACGCGGCGCGTGCTGAAGAGATCGCCGCTGAGCAGCGCGACAACGAAAATCGCATCATTGCCGAGAAGAAGATAGCCGAGCTACAGGCCAGGCTGAAAAAGGCGCGCGCGGAGGCGTTGGCCAATGAACCGGATTATGCTGCTTGTGACGGCGTTATTGTGCCTGTGGGGCTGCGGCTCGACGCGCCGGGCGCCGCCGGTGACGGTTCCGATTCCTGAGCGGGTTTTGCCGCCAGCGGAATTGATGGAAGACTGCCCCGCCCGCGCTGAAAGAACTATTGGCGACACGCTTGAAAACCGAGCCCTCATCATTGCGTGCGAGAGAGCCAGAAACGCACGATTGAGAGAGTGGGCGGGTCAAGCGGAGACGCGATGATTAAGCGCGTCATCGCAGCCACCCCGCGATCGCCACGCGCCCCGGCCCCGGATAATCGATCATCGTCAGCGTGCGGAGCGCGCCGAGCAGGTTTCCGAAATTGCCGGACCCTGCCGAGTACCCTGTCGCGGCGGCGATTTCTTCGCGAGTCGTCGATCCGCGATTCGCGACGGCCTGCAGCACTCTGGCTTGAGGGTCCGACAGAATGCTCTTCACCCTCTGCAGCGGCGGATCCAAAGAGCGCGGCAGCGAGGCCTGCGTCGCGCCAAGTTCTGTCAAGGACGCCGCGCCGGGGCGCGGATAGGCGATCATGTCTTTGCGCATGAGCGAGCCCAGCAGATTGCCGAAGTTGCCTGATCCCGGCGAATACCCCGACGCCGCGCCGATCATCTCGCGCGTCGGCTCGGCGATGCCGAGGGCCGCCCAATAGGCCAGCGCGTCGAGCACGCGACGCTCGGGCTTGGTGACGGGCGCCGCGCCCTCCGGCGCTGCTGCGGCGAGGCGTTCCGCATACGGCACGACCATAGCCTTAGCCGCTTTGATCGACGCCGCTTCAACGTCCGCGCTGAGTAGTCGTGGGGCGCTCAGCGCTTTGCGCACGGCAGTCTCTCCGAACACGCGCACCAGCGCGTCTTTGTCGGCGGCCGTAACCGGCGAGGGGCGCTCGTCCGGCCTGCCGCTTTTCGGCCATCTTTCTGGCGAGCTCGAGCGTCGGCGGCGTGTAGGTCTCTTCGAGGAATTTTGACTTGTGGAGGGTGTTGGCGAGGATCGTCGCGCGCTCTTGCGGCGTCGCGCGCCGGCCGCATTTACAGCGTTGCGTGGGCTCACAAACGATGGCGTGGGTGTCGCCGATCCTGACATGTTGACAGCCCATTAGGGTCTTCCTTTGTCGAAAGCCTTTAGGGCAAAACGCAGATCGTCTTCGCAATCTTTCAGCGAGAGAGTTTCGCTCTCCCACCATTCGAGCATTTGCCTGACCGCTCTGATCAGCCGATCAATAGATCGATCATGCGACGTAGCGACAGGCAGCTGCTTGCAGTCGTGAAATGCGCGAAGCTCGTCGTCCGTCGGTCGACGATTGAAAGCGACCAGGACTGACTTTTCTCCGGGGCTTTCAGCATCTCGTGAAACGCCGACGATCCGCAGGACACAGTCGCAGCGCTGAAAATCATAGGCTGCCTGCGTCGCCCATTCCTTCCCATGCGGACATTCTTCGTATTTCTCGATCATCAGATCA
>FRDC01000874.1_pt1 | contig 19131 bp, 24 predicted proteins | sample 1106171 | NCBI WGS metagenome assembly FRDC01 (sample SAMEA3930566, study PRJEB13176) | freshwater metagenome | biome: Drinking water system; feature: drinking water; material: water | place: Singapore | collected 2014-12-20 | reverse complement strand
ATGAACATCGGCCCCACCACCGCCGCCACCAATGCAAAGGAGGTGGCCTGGTTATACAGCGGCAACCGCGTCTGCGCATACAGATAGCTCGCCACCCCGCACGTGATGTACAGCGGGAACGTCCCGTAGAACGCCACGATGTGGCTCGCCGTGAAGCTCGTGTCCCGGATGATCACTTGATGCCACGCCGCATCCTGCTCCAGTGTGTAGCTGCCCGCGTAGTACACTCCCCAGATGTAACACACCAACCACCCCATCCAGTAAAAGTACCGCTTCAGCTCCAGCTTCGGATCGAGATTGGCCAGATTTCGGTCGCGTGTGGTCCAGATCCATCCGATGGTCACCGCAAAGAACAGCGCGTTCGCAATGATGTTAAACCGCCACAACCCCATCCACACCGAATCGAATTCCGGGGTCATGGAGTCCAACCCGTGCGAGTACCCGAACGCCCGCTGGTACAGCACCCAAAACACCCCGATCCCCAGGATCGCCAACCAGCCGATCTTCACCGGCTTTGAGTCATACCACTCCGAGATGTCATACCCCTTCTCACTGGCCGCCATAAGAAAACCTCCTTGTTGGACGAACCTCCGCATCGATGAACTTTTTATGAATGGCTGAGACCTGCCAACTCTTCAACCACTTTGATTGGAGTCATGACAGGGCATAATCAGCCAATATTGCCTCAGCTGCTTTCCGGCCCGACAACAGCGCCCCATCCAGCGTACCGCTTTCCCGGTAATCGCCACACAGGTAGACCCCCGCAGCCGCGCGCGGTTGGGCTACGCGGTTCCCCGGTGAAAGCAGCTCTATTGGAGGCAGCGCTCGGTGAATGTGATCCGTCCGGAGATGACGCCACTCATCGACTTGCGAGCCGAACCAGGATTGAAGAAACTGCCGCACCGCTCGCGGAGCATCATCGTGTGCCCCAATCTGTTCGGTCGTGGTCACAGAGATCAAGGCTCGCCCAGTCGGCGCGTACGACGGCGCCGCTTCACTCAGCACGCAGAGCGTTCGGACCATCCCAGTACCTTCCCCGTTCAACATCAACCAGGGTCCGCGCTGCGGAGCGGCCGGCGCATCGAAATAGAGCGTCATCGAACCACGCGCTGAGGGGGTTGGTACGTGCTCCCCACGCAAACGGGTGGCGGTCGCGTCATCTGTCGCTAGCACCAGCACATCACCCGTGAGCTGTTCCCCGGACTCCAACACCACACTTGGTCCCTGAATGTGTTGTACGGCTTCGTTGAGGCGAATTGTCCCCGGAGGTAAAGAATCCGCAAGCTGCCGTGCGATGGCGCCCATGCCGTCTCGAGGCAAGGCCGTTGCGCCTCGGCAAAAGGCACCCCACACCAGCTCAAATACCCAGCAGGGTGTTGTCAGCGCCGTCTCCAAAAATACGCCGCTGAGAAATGGACGGAAGAAACGCGTCACCATGGCGTCCGAAAATTGATAGGCCTGCAAGACTTCGTAAGTCGGACGGGCGGGGTCTCCCATCTCAGAGCAGAGGCGTTGCTGCAATGCGTCCCGTCGCATCCGCAACATCCGCAACTTGTCGGCGAGCGAGCCGATAGGGCCGACCAATGTCTGAACCAGATCTCGCGGTCGGCGAAAAAGATCGCTCAGCACATGAAAGCGTCCGCCATAGCGAATGAGCGCTCCGGGGTGAAAAGGCATGAGATCCAACATGCCATAGTTCAGCGCTTTGCGCGCTTCCGGATAGCCTGTGAGAAGAACCTGGAACCCGCGATCGAGCTGAAATCCCTCTACGCGATCCGTGCGGACACGCCCACCGATGCCGTCGGAAGCTTCAAGCACCATGCATGCGAGGCCCGATTGTGTCAGTCGACGTGCGCAGGCCAATCCGGCAAGACCGGCGCCAATTATGATCGCGTGTGGGGTAGCGTGCTTCATATGGCATTCACGTTGAAACTAGAACCTCTGCCACGATCGATTCTTGATGAGTTTTGGTCTCTTGAGACACTGCATAGGCAAAGTCTTCCACGTAATTTCAAGTTCCCTGCTTCTCAAAAAGACCGTGTCACGAGCATCTCTGTAGCTGCCTTGTCACGGTCTTTGCGATGAGTTGTGAGTCGAATGGCCATGTAGCGCAATTCGATCTCAGGATACTTGAGTCCCAGCATCCGACAGATTGAGGCCGCGCCAGTCCGGTTTGCAGAAGAGCAGGTGTACGGCGCTGATTGAACGTTCAAGGAAGCCTCCTTCACAGTAGGAGAGATAGAAGTCCCACAGCCGGATAAATTCCGGCTGATAGCCGAGCACCTTAATCTCCGGAAGCTTCTCGACCATGTTCCTCCTCCAAGCCCGAAGTGTAGGAGCATAGTGGGCTCCGATATCTTCAAGGTGAATCAACCCCAGATCGCCGACTTTCGCCGACGCCCCTGTCAGCGCACTCACGGATGGGATGCAGCTGCCGGGGAAAATGAAGCGCTGAATGAAGTCCACGGAGCGCCTTGCCCGTTCATAGAATCGTTCGTCGATGGTGATGCCTTGGATGAGGGCCAGTCCCTGCGGCTTCAACATGCGGCTGCAGATCTCGAAAAACGTCCTGTAGTACTGATGTCCGACGGCCTCGATCATTTCGATAGATACGAGCTTGTCGAATTGCACGCCGAGCTTGGGTAAATCCCGATAATCCGTGAACAAGACCGTGACTCGATCGCTTAGGCCGGCCTCCCGCACTCGTTGCAGTGCCATGTCATACTGCTGCCGTGAAATCGTCGTGGTTGTTACATGGCACCCATAATGAGAAGCAGCGTGAAGCGCGAATCCACCCCAGCCGGCGCCGATTTCAATCACACGGTCGCTCGCCGATAAGTGCAACTTGCGGCAAATGCGATCGTTCTTCGCCCGTGAGGCCTCCGCGAGGGTGGACTCTGGTCGTTCAAAGTAGGCACAGGAATACATCATCGTCTCGTCAAGCATGAGCCGGAAGAACTCGTTTCCCAGATCGTAATGGGCGGCAATGTTCTTCCTGCTGCCGGCTTTTGTATTACGCTTCCGCCAATGAACTGCTTTGAGCAAAGGATAGGACATCCGCGCAATGCCTTCTTCCATGCTGTCCAAGAGCGCACGATTCTTGACGAAGATCCTGACCAGCGCCGTGAGATCATCACAATTCCACCAGCCCCGGCCGTAAGCATCACCCACTCCCACGGTGCCCTCTAGCGCAATATCCGTATAGACGCGAGGATCGTGAATCGTCACGGTGGCCTCCAGCTGGCAGTCTGAGGTGATGCGGCCAAACTGGAAGCGTTCCTGATCTTCTTGAATGGTCACTGTCCCGGACCGGAGCTTCGACAGTCGAGCCAAGACGAGGTGACGCGTGAGGCGGTAGAGCCCAGGCGCTCGCGTCGAAGAGCTTCGACGGTTACTCGATCGATGGCTGAATGCACGACCGGACGTCATCGTCTGGCTCCTCATGATGGTGTCTGACTCGTCGCCACAGGCGACGGCTCCGTTCGCTTCTTGGGGTGCGCATAAAACGGGGCACCCTTCATCCACAGTTTCAAGGCCTGCCAACGGATGGCGCTGATGACCTTGGCTGTCATCAGAGGATACTGGACGAGCACGCGAGCGAGGGCCGTGCCAGAGATTTCCCGCCGTTCCAGTTTCATCGTTGCATCGAAAAACGGCTGACCTTTGCGAAGATTTTCCATGTGGATCGCCAGCTGCGAGGTCGGTTCGGTGAATCGCCAGTCGTACGCCACATCCATGTCGATAAACGGCGAGATATGGAATATCTTGTCGAACTGATAGCGCTTCTTCCTCCCGCTGGCGCGATTCTGTTCGGAACTCAGTACGTAACAGTGTCGCTCGCCCCAAGGTGTATTCGTGATTTCAGCGACGATGGTCTCAACGCAACGATCGGATCGGTCATAGCAAAAATAGAAACTGACGGGATTGAAGACGTACCCAAAGTAGCGGAGATGGGTCAGAAGACGGATCGGTCCAGCCGGCTGACTGCCTGTTCTCTCCTCCACGAGTTGTCGGATCGATCCACCCAAGGGAATGGTTGGATCGCCAACATGGTCCGCGCGGTTAAACGATGCAAGATTGGTTCGGTTAACAGACCAGAACCACCGATTCTGAAACAGGGTCGGCAATTCGTCCAGGTCTACATACATCATGAATAACCGGTAGGTGAACGCGTGCGACACCGGACTGAACCGCCGGTGCCGAACGTGTCCCGTATAGATCGCGCTTTTCATGATGAGAGGCCCTTCCCGAATGGTTTACAGACGGTCAGAGCACTGTTCACTCCATCCTCGTGAAACCCAAAACCCCAGTAGGCACCGCAATAGGACGTCCGGTTGACACCGTTAATCTCGCCGTGGCGCCTCTGTGCGGCAACGGCTTCCGGGGAATACACTGGATGATGATAGGTGATGCGATGGAGGATCGCCGCAGGATTGATCGATTGTGTGTGATTGAGCGTGACGCAGAACTCGCAGGGTGCGGAGAGGTTCTGCAACTTATTCATGTGGTACGTCAGAACTGCTCGATCCGGCTGTGCGCCAAGCAGATGGTAATTCCATGCGGCCCAGGCGAGTCTCCGTTTGGGTAGCAACGACGTGTCCGTATGCAAGACCGCTTCATTCTCTTGATAATGAATCGCACCTAACACCTCCTTTTCCGTCGGTGAAGGATCGGCCAGCATCGAGAGGGCTTGATCGCTGTGTGTCGCGATGATGACGTGGTCGAAGCGTAAGGCCCGGTACGCTTGGCGTTCGATATTGGCGCGAATCTCGACATAGTCTGGAAAACGACCGATTGATTCGACCGGGGAGTTGAGATAAATCCGATGACGGAACGGCGCGACGAGTTTCTCAGCATACCGTTGCGATCCACCTTTAATGACCCGCCAGGTCGGCCGATCATCGACCGAAAGCATGCCGTGGTTTTTGAAAAACTGGATGAGGTACCGGGCCGGGAATCTCCACATGGTCTCATGGCTGGCTGACCAGATCGCGGCTCCCATCGGGACGATGTAGTGATCGATAAACTCGCGCGAATAGTGCTGAGATTCGAGGTGCAGACCCAATGTCGGACCCGGCTCAGGCTGATTCAGCAGTGAAAGGGATTTCCTGTTGAATCGCAGGATGTCTCGTATCATTCGGTAGAACGAGGGGCGAAACAGGTTCCGGCGTTGGGCAAAGAGGGTGTTAAGTGTCGTGCTGTTATACTCCAGACCCGTCCGCTCACAGGTCACGCTGAAACTCATATCGCTCGGCTGCGATGCCACACCGAGTCGGTTCAGCAGTTGGATGAAGTTCGGATAGGTCCAGTCGTTGAACACGATAAAGCCCGTATCCACCGCATAGGTCCGATCGTCTAGCTGCACCTTGATCGTATTAGTGTGTCCACCGATGTAGTCGGCGGCCTCGAAGACCGTGATCTCATGGTCGTGGTGGAGCAGATAAGCAGCCAACATTCCCGAGATACCTGTACCGATAATCGCAACCCTCATAAGGCCTCCGCTCCTCATTGGATGGCTGACAGTGCGCTCGGTCTCACTCCTTTCCCCGTTGTGGCACCTTCTGGACTTTTGAGATGTCGTAGCCTTCTGCGGCAATGAATTCTAGAAAATGCTGGTAGTCCGCATCGGGAAGCTGCGGTGTGCGTGCCATCAACCACACGTAATCACGATCGATTCTCCCGATAATGGTCTGGCTGTACGCGCTATCCACATAGAGGATGCGATAGTCGGCTTTGATCGGCCAGATGAACTGCATACCCCAGACTGCGTGTGATTCTTTATTGAGAACGTAGCCGGTCGGATGGTAGGTCTTTAGTTCTCCGTCGAAGCTGCTCTTGCGGAAACTGAAAGTCGTGGCCACGGTTCCGTCCTGGGCCAGGCGGTAGGATTCCATGGCGTTGTAGGCGTCCTTCTCGAGAAACGTCGGAATATTGGCAATGACATACCAATCCCCCATGAATTGCTCCAAGTCCACGGTCTTGGCGGTGCGCATGGGTGGAGGGCTGCTACAGGCTGCGAATGGGATCAGAAGGCCGAGCATCAATAATGTCGGTATGACAGATAACATGGTTCCCTCACTGAAGCTGGTACCGAAGGGCGTCCCCCTTTTTCGTGGTGGATTGCAGGGCAACCCATCTCCCATTCAGGGTGTACCAGAGATCGATCGTGAACTTGTCCGTGACGATGCGGCGGTGCGTGGCTCGCGTCGGGACACCCTGCACGGGGATTGTCTCTTCGCCCACCGCAAGAATGGACGCGGGTTGATGTTCACCGGTCTGCGAATTCAGCAATCGCTCGCCTGTCATCCACTCCGGGTTCTAGTAGGCAAAGGTCTTGATACATCCCTCGGCGATCCAGTTCCCGCCCTGTGTCCGCACCCACATCTTCCCGTTCCGAAAGATTCCGTTTACGAAGAAGGATTCGCCGTTATCGTCCGTCTCCGCGTGAATTTCACGCAGGCACGCTCCCTCCCATATTTCGACGTTGGTATGCCGATAGGTATAGACGGTGATGTACAGAAACTTGACCGTGAACTTCGCGTCTACCCGGACCTGGGTCCGCTCGCCTTCCGTAGAAAGGTCAAAGCGCTGGTGTCCGATTTCATCCTTGCCGAGGAAGACCTTGAAGTCGTAGGTTTGTGAGATGGCACCCCACGCTTGGTGCGATAAACCAGGGAGACACACATTTACGAGTGTGACTACCGCAATCCCAAGCCATCGAGGCGCAGAACACAGGTGAATCATACTGTTCCCCTATTAGCTGACGCGGACTCCTCGACACCTCGTCTTGGAGGGCCGGGAATAAACGCATTGGTCCGAGCCATATACTCTCGATACGCCGGTCTCCGCTCGACGATTGTCTGTTCCATGAGCGTGACCCCGGAAAATTGTAAGAGTACGTAGGTCAGAAGCAGCGGCCCGACGACCGTCCACCAGGCTCCCGTGGGCACCGCGAAGAGATAGAAGCCCCACCAGATCAGGCACTCTCCGAAGTAGTTGGGATGACGTGTGTAGCGCCAGAGTCCGTGGTCCATCACCTTACCCTGATTTGACGGATCAGCTTTGAATCGTGACAACTGCCAGTCCGCGATCGACTCGAAGAGCATGCCGATGGTCCACACAGTGACTGCCACGACGTCGAATGCTCCGATCTCAACGGGGACGGTGAGGGCCTGCCAGAGAGGCATGGAGATGATCCAGGCCAGCCCGGCTTGAAACCAAAAGACGATGCCCACGCTCTTGAGACCGAAATATGGTTGGTACTTCTCGCGGATATCGCGATAGCGCCGGTCTTCTGGCTCGCCCCAGTTGCGCCAGATGATATGACCGGACAGGCGCAGGGCCCAGAGAACGACCAGCGTGAGGATGAGCGGCGTTCGTCCCGTCGAGTGATCCGCTCCACTCGCATACACCAGCGCCGCGAGGACGAACATCGCGGCCCAGACTCCGTCGACAATACTCACATCACGCTTCAAGACACTGACGACCCATGTGAGTGTTGCGACGATGAGCATCGACGCCAACCCTGTGGCATAGAGTCCGGGATTCATGCTGCCCTCATCTCCAACTGATCTGCATGGCCGTCAAAGCGGATCGACAACGCCAGCAGTAGCGGCGTCAGCACCGCCCAGCCGATCGCCAAAGCTGTCAGGCCCGCTGGCATGTTTCCAAATTCCAACGCGCCGAGACGGAGGCCACCATAGTAGGCTGCTGGGCCGCCAAGAGCTCCCAACAAGACCGCGGTGAGCCAGTGCCCTCTCATCCAACGCAACGAGACATTCAGCAGCGTGGCGAAGAGTCCCCACATGGCCACGATCCAATAGGGGGCGATATTCGGCAGCAGGATTCCCGATGAATAGGTAAGCCAGCCCTGCCAGACCAGGATGCTGTCGAAAACCAGCCCTATGGCAAGCGCGACGAATACTAATTTGAGCTCCATCGTTGGTACGGGGGCGCGAAGGACGTGCGTGAGCACCACTCCCATCGTCACAAACAGGCCGATCCAGGGCTGGTGCGCGCCGGCACTTAACACGCAGCTGAACCAGCCGATCTGAAAGAGCACGACATTACTCGCGACCATCATAGTGCCCATCGCCATCAAGTCCCTGCGCCGGATTTTTCAAACAGATAGTGGCTGATCCCCCACTCTTGGCCCTGCTCGTAGCCGAACAACTCAGCACAGGCCATGAAAAACATGCGCCACCGTACCCACCAGACTGCTGCCTGTGCAGAACCGTAGGTGCGTTCCAGGAATGGCCACAGCGCCTCTTGAGAGTCGTCCATATTGGTCAGCCACGCGTTAGCTGTCTTCTCATAGTGCGTGCCGTCCCACCGCCAACGCGCGATGCAGGTGAGGTGATCCTGACAGGCCAGCGGCAAGCGATCGCTCGGCATCATCCCGCCCGTGAAAAAATAACGACTCATCCAGTCGGTGGGGCCTCGGTCTTCGAACAAGTACGGAATGGCACGATGCGCGAACACATGCATGAAGAATCGCCCGCCTGGTTTGAGCCATTGTCGAACACGTGCAAACAGTTCGGGCCAGTTCCGCATATGTTCGAACATTTCCACCGACACTACCCGATCGAACCGCTCATGATCGACGTCAAAGGTGTTCATATCGCAAGTCACCACTCGCAGCCGGTTCTGCAGATCCAGCGCTCTGGCTTGAGTTTCGATATAAGCCCGTTGCGAGTGGGAATTGGAAACCGCCGTGATGTGGGTGTTTGGATAGTGGGTCGCGATCCATAGTGTGAGGGATCCCCAGCCGCATCCCAGGTCCAAAATCGTTTGCCCATTCCTCACGTCGGCATGGAAGCAGGATTCACGGAGCCCTTCGACTTCTGCCTCGGCTAACGAGGCCACCCCTGCGGGCCAGAATGTGCCGCTGTATTTGAGGTGAGGGCCAAGAATCAGTTGGAAGAACTCGGCAGGGATTTCATAATGCTGATCGTTGGCTTTCTCCGGCACCAGGGCGATGGGCGCACGGCACATCTGCTCGATGAAGTGTTCTTCGTGGCGGGCTGTCGATTGGGCATCGCCCGCGTGGATCTCACCGAGACGCTGCTTCAGCAAGTGCCGAATTCCACGGCGGATCGCCCTATCAGGGCCTAAGCCACGTTCGGCCAGGTTCAATAGAAGACTCGTAAGATGTCGCATAGTGGAAGTCTCCTACAGGCTCACACGTTCCCTGCTCCGTGATATGAGATAGTGTCACGACCATCTCCGTAGCTGCTCCGTCAACGTTTTTGAGATCAGCTGCAAATCGAACGGCCAGGCATAGCGCAATTCGACAGAGGGATACTTCGGCCGCAAGTGATCCAGGATCTCGGGTATCTCGACTTCCGAATGTGATCCGCCCGGGGTGAACATCGTGGTCAACACGGTGATGGATGCCGCGCCTTGTTTAACCAAATCCTCCACTGCTTCTTCCAACGTCGGCGTGCAGAATTCATTGTAGGCCATCGCAAACAGCACACCGTTCAGATGTGGGCGAAGGACGGCCCCCACTGCTTCCAGTCCTGATTGATAGGGGTCGGTCACGGCCGTCCTCGGCCATCGGCGGATCTTCTGATCCAATTCGAGCTCTTCTACGGTCGGCGGCATCTTCGCCGCTCGCCGTTGCGCCTCCAGTCGTTTCAATCTCGTCACCAGATCTTGCGGGCAATCTTTCGGGATGCCGCCATGCCCGACCAGAACAACCCCTCGCTTTTCGCTTGTCATGAACCCTCCTAAACGTGGTTTCTGAGCATCAGCTCCTTGGGATGTGGATTGAGATACACTTGGTCTCGGACGTAGCCGACGTCGAATGTCTGGACGTAGTGCTTGATCAGCGTCAGCGGAACGATCAAGGGCGTGAGCCCTCGATGATAGTCGTCGATCACTGCCAGGAGCTCGGCCTTTTCGTGAGCCTTCAATTGGCTCTTGAAGTAACCTGCAAGATGATGCAGGACGTTCACATGTTTGCGGCTCGTCGCCTTCACGGTCAAGGTCTTCATGAGAAGTTCACCGTACTTGAAGGTCAGTTCCTTGGGGCGATACCGCTCGACTTGGCCGACCAGCCGACCCATCGTCTCGTAGTGCTGCTGGCTGTGGGCGAGGAGCAAATACTTGTGAATCGTGTGGAACCGGACCAGAGCTTGTCTCGAGATGCCGTTCCGCACGAGATCTTGGAATCGGCGGTAGCAGAACACCCGTTCGATGAAGTTCTCCCGAAGCGAAGCGTCGCAGAGTCGACCTTCCTCCTCGACAGGAATCAGTGGAAATTCCTGTCTAAAAGCTTTGGCGAAGATGCCAGCCCCACTGTGGCTGGGCATCCCCTGGAGTGTGTACACACGCACCCGTTCGACTCCGCAACTGGGTGAGCCCCTCTTGAAGACGAAGCCGGAGAGGTCCAGTTTCTTGAGGGAGTCGAGACGCTCCTCCACCATCGTCTCCATCGCTTTGGTGTGATCCTGCTTACTCGTGATGGTCATCAGCCGTGGGTGATGGGGATTGCCCACCAACCGCATGGCCTCACGTGGAATGCCCAATCCGGCTTCTACTTCTGGGCATACTGGTACCCACTCGACGTAGCGACCCAGCACGTCGGTCAAGAATCGGTCCCTCTTGTGTCCTGCGTCAAAGCGAACTTCGTCTCCGAGGAGACATCGACTAATGCCTAAGCGGATTGGAGAAGCCATCATTGTGTTACCTGCTGCTTGCCGAGATTCAAGTATTCCTGCCGCGCTTGGCGATGATCGACGATAGGGGCTGGATAATCACCCCCGATGCGACAGCCGTATCGACTCTGCTCGTCACGTGTCATGCAATGAGGCTCATGAATCCTCTTCGAAGGCACTTTTGCGAGCTCCGGGACGTAGAGGCGGATATAGGTTCCATCCGGGTCGAATTTTTTGCTCTGTAGTGCTGGATTGAATATGCGATAGCCTCGCATGGCATCCGTCCCTGTTGAGGCACACCACTGCCAATTTCCATTGTTGGCCGCCACATCGGCGTCGAGCAGGTGACGCATGAAGTACCGCTCACCGCTCTGCCAGTCGATCCGGAGATCCTTGATGAGGAACGATGCGACGATCATTCGAACACGGTTGTGCATCCACCCGGTCCGATTCAGTTGCCGCATGCCTGCATCCACGATCGGATAACCGGTTTGTCCATCGCACCAGGCTTGAAACAGTCGTTCCCGCTCCGGACCATGGTTTCGCGATGGCGGTACCGCTGCGTTCCGATATGGCCCGGCGACGACATGAGGAAACGCCGTGAGGACCTGTTGAAAGAATTCACGCCAGATCAGTTCATCGATCCAGGTCAGGACGTCCGGGCGGGAGACGGGAGTTTTACGGCGGCATAGGCTTTCCAACGCCGCATGCACGGCCATCCTCGTAGACAGCGTGCCGAACCGAAAATGGGGGGACAGCTTCGAGCTGCCCTCGACCGCAGGTCGGTTCCGACCCTCGGCATACCGGTGGAGGGGCCCTTCGACGAACGAACGTAATTGTTCCCGGGCACGACGCTCTCCTGGTTCGATCCACGGAATGAGGTGATCGTAGCCTAGTTCGTTAGCCGTTGGGAGCGGTGATGGTGACAAAAGGACAGCTTTCTTCATGGTTGTAGAGGGATGAGGAACAACACGTATCGTTGGTTTGACCGCATGCCACGTGGCCCACCACCGGGCACGATACGCGCTATAGCGCTGCATCGGTTCTCCAGTGACGCCGCGCACCTCTTCTGCTTCAAACACCACATGATCCTTAAAGGTCTTGGAAGCAATGCCTTCTCGAGCCAGCCGGTCCTGCAGGGCCCGATCTCGCGCCAGGGCGCGCGGTTCATAGTCTCGGTTCCAATACACCGCATCGGCTTCCCACTCTAGAGCCGCTCGAAAGACTTCGTCGACTTGGAACCCACGACGCCACTGCAGAGTGAGCCCGAGCCCTGCAAGGGATGCTTGGAGCTCATCCAAGCATCTCAGCATGAAGTTCACGCAGGCCGCCCCGAACTCATGCGACTGCAGCAACGGCTCATCGAACACGAACAGCGGAATGACGTCGGTACATTCCTCACAGGCCACGGTCAATGCCGGTTGGTCGGCGAGGCGAAGATCTCTTCTGAACCAGACGATTCCGCGCACGAGCAACCCCTTTCACTCAGTTTTAAGGCACCGGGTTTCCATGGGAATCCGAGGGCCCTCTTGAGAGCTTGTCACCAGCCACTCGCGTGATGGACAGCTCACGGAGGCCGTTTTCATCCTTGACCACGACCTTCACGGCGGTCCCTGCTTCTCCTCGAATCATCCTGACCACTTCCTCATAACGTTTTCCCTTTACGGGTGTTCCATCAACACTCACGACCTCGTCCCCATGTCCGAGTCCCGCCCGGTGGGCAGGTCCCTCAGGATGGACCATGCCGACATACAGGATGGCGGGATCGCCGATCCGCTCGGCGCCGACCTGGAGGGAAATACCGATGATACCGTGAGAGAATTTCGTATCGTCTCTATGCCCATAAGGAGCCTGGCTCGTGTGTTGGTCGGCCAGGGCTGTGCCGGTGATCAGTAGGGCCGTCATCAAACCTGTCGCAACGTGGAAACCGGTGATTCGCATTAGCGCACCTCCTATTCATGACTCAAGTGGTTACCGAAGACTCGCCAATCCGAGCAAACATAGTGCTGCGACGGCGAAAAACCCCATCATCAATCCGCAACGTACGTTGCGAAAGCTCTCATGAGCCAACCTCCTCGTGGGTGACCTCAAATGATCGCTCCTGGTATGGTGCCGCTGCGCGGTTCATGTCACCTGTTCAGCGGCGATCGGCTTCTTGAGCGCGGCTCGCAAGGCCGGTTCGAGAGTCGGATAGTGAAACGCATAGCCTTCCGCCATGGCCTTCGCGGGAATCACTCGCTGGCCGGTTGTCATGAGTGTCCCCAATTCACCAAGCAGCATGTTCAACGCAAACCTTGGAACGGGAAGCCATGATGGTCTGTGAAGCACATGCCCGAGAACTTCACAAAATGTATTCATCCTCACGGGCTCCGGCGCGACGGCATTGATCGGGCCGGAAACCGTCGGCGTAGTAAGTGCCCATTGGATCAGACCGATGTGGTCACGTCGGTGAATCCAGGAGACCCACTGGTTCCCCGGCATGATCGGACCCCCTGCGTACAACTTGAACGGCAATACCATTTTGGCTAGTGCCCCGCCGTCTTGTTCCAGCACCATGCCGGTTCGTAACAGCACGACGCGCGTGCCGAACTCCGCGGCGCGAAGGGCCTCGGCCTCCCAGGCGAGGCACAGATCGGCTAAGAAACCGTGGCCTCGCGGCGCTCCTTCATCCAGACGGCGATCGTCGCTGGCGCCGTAATAGCCGATGCCGGAAGCGCTGATGAATATGGCGGGTTTGGAGGAACAGCGCGAGAGGGCTTCGACCAAGAAGCGAGTAGTCAGGACACGACTATCAGCAATGAGTTGCTTTCGCGAGTCAGTCCAACGCGCATCGGCGATCGGTGCCCCTGCGAGGTTAATGACGGCATCGACTCCTTCAAGTACCTGCTCCCAGGGTCCCCTATCCCGCCCGCTCCATTCAACTGCAGTCATATTCGGCTCCAACAAGCGTGATGCTGTGACAGCATTTCTCGTGAGGATGCTGACCCTATGGCCTCCCTGGATGAGGGCGAGGCACAGCGCCCGGCCGATGAATCCTGTTCCTCCAGTCACGACTATTTTCATAGGTCTATCTCCTGGCCACGCCGATCAATACGGCGCATTCGTTCGTTGTCCATTCCGACGGCGGGGGTTTAGTTCCTGAGCCGACCTGTCTTGTCCAACCCGGCGCGTAACGGCAACGGTAACCGTCTGAAAGAGTCCGGCCAACGGCACACCTGTCAGAAATCCCATCATGACCAAAAAAATGAAGCTCATATCCATGTTAGTTCCCCTTTCAGCGGTCCAGAGAGTAAATCTTTTCCAGGGGGGATGACGGTTCGCCGAGGTGACAGGACCCCATAAAATGAGGATCCTGTCTCCTCGGCAGGTGACGCCGTGCGGAGTTCCGACGTCACCTGGATGCAGGAACCGGCCTCCCGAATTGTTTTGTTGCCGATATGTTCCATCGAGACATCTCCGCGATCTAGTGCGCCGGCTGAGGTGCCTGTTCGAGACTACGTGCGCAACGAAATCCTGTGCCATGGGTCTGGAGAGCGAATCCCCCACGGCCACGCGCTGTTGTGGTGATGTCGGATGCCGGACTACGCCAGGACCCGCCGCGAATCGAACGAACCACTCCATTCTTGTCAGGACCGGGAGGATTTCGGTAGGGCGCGTCCTTGTAGTATTCCGGCTCGTACCAATCCGAGACCCACTCCCTGACATTGCCGGCCATATCGTGCACGCCGTACGGGGAGTCGCCGTCCGGCAATGAACCGGCTACGTGCAGCGTGTGCTCTTCATCCCATTCCCGATCAAAGTTAGCGCGCTTTTCGGTCGAGGGCTCATTACCCCAGGGATAGAGACGGCCGTCTGTTCCACGAGCAGCCTTTTCCCACTCCGCTTCCGTCGGAAGTCGTTTTTTCGCCCACGCGCAATAGGCCTTGGCGTCATACCACGTTGTCTGCACAATGGGTAACTGCTCAATCCCATTAGTGGACGTAAGGGAACCTGTGCCGTACGGATTCGGAGGCGGGCGATGGCCGGTGGATTTCACAAAGGCCATATAGCGTTCATTCGTCACTTCGACTTGATCGATGAGGAACGCATCGAGGTACACGGCTCGCTGCGGCCACTCATCGGCTCGTCCGGTTCCCTCTGGAGAGCCCATCAAGAATTCACCGGCCGGGATCGTGACCATCGGAACGAGGTCAACCTCTTTCGACGCGGACAGTACGTCCATGGCGAACCACTGTATGAAGGCTATGGCTGCGACTAACGCCATGGTCGTTCTAGATAGTAGAGTTGGGTAGTGACGGAGGCGGGGTGTCATTTCTTCGGCTCCTTGCTACCCTCAATGGCTTGGGTCGTATGCAATTGAACTTGCTTGATGAGATGCTCCACTCGGCGCTTGTCGCCATGTTCGGCAGCCTCTTGGGCTTGGGTAATGAGCGTACGCGCCTCGTGCAAATGTTCCTCGATCTCTGCCTGTAATTTCGGCGAGGCTACGGTGCCCTCGAGTGCCGCACGGTGGTACAGTTCCCAAGCATGGTCTACGTCATGTTCGGCTTCGTGCACGGCTCTCGCGCTTTCCTGGTGTGGGTGAACGATCGAGTCTATAGGCCCGGCTACCGAAGCCGAGGAACCGAAGAGCGCGATGAGAATAGTCCCGACAACCAGAAATCGCCTGCATCTCATAGCTGCGTCTCCATCACGGTGATCCCGCAAATAGTGAGAGCCTTTGAAGGCCGGCTGAACGCTTGGCGCATCTTTACTTCTTCTTCATGCTTTTCGTGATGAGTTCGCGCGTGGCCAGATATTCGTGGTTGCTGGGGTCGACAGCTAGTGCTTTCTCTATCGAGAGCATTGCGTCGGCATGTTTTTCAGCACCCATCGCCACGAGCGCCTGAATAAAGGCATCACGACCTTCTTGCATCGCCTCGTCAGGAACTGTCTGTGCCGACTTGGCGCAGCGAAATCCTAGACCGACTCCATATGAATTATTGTCCGGTTGATTCCAGAATCGATGGCTTGTATGGAGTGAGGTTTCCGGAGCGAGCCATGAACCTCCTCTGAGAACCTTGACCGGTCCCTGTTTCGCGAAGTTATAGCCCTGGTCGGCGCCCCTGGGATTCAGTGCAACGCTCTGCTTGTAGTACGAGGGGTCATACCAATCGTCCACCCATTCGAAGACATTGCCAGCCATGTTATAGACGCCGTAACCACTCATGCCTTCGGGGTAAGAATCGACCGGCATCGTTCGGCCCACGTTCTGACCATAGTTGGCTTTTTCACGATCAAGTCTGTGGCCCCAGGGATAATGTCTATCCCCTTCAGGACCTTTGGCAGCACGCTCCCACTCCGCTTCGGTTGGAAGGCGTTTTCCTTCCCACTTACAGAACGCGTTTGCGTCGGTCCAACTGACGCCGACGACCGGTTGATTCGGCTTGCTGAGCCTGGGGTCATCCCAATAGGCCGGTGCGGGATGATTGGCGGCCTTCATGAACTCCTTATAGCGGGCATTGGATGTTTCGAACTTGTCGATCCAATAGTGATCGAGCACAACCTGGTGTTTAGGTTCGTCCGAATGCTCGTTACTTCCCATCGTGAACTCACCTTTAGGAATCAGGACCATGTCCTTGTTGGCGCTTGGCAGGTCTGCTGCTGCTACGAGTGAGATGGCTCCTGCCATGATCACCATCCCTATGACAAGGTGAAGGATTGTGTGACTCCGCATAAGAACCTCCCTGTCCCAAAATAAATGAACAAGACTTTTACAGTGGTGCTCCAAGCTTTCTCGCCTGATCTGATTCCGTGCGAGACTGAAGCCTCATTGATTCGTGACGAAGCCGACGATTCTGCAAAATGACGGAATCGATGATTTCACCGCACTGCACACATCGTCTCGAAGTAAACGCATGTTTTACGGGGTCGTTGGAGAACTCCGGACTAAACTCCGCCACCATAAGGCCGCCGCACCGGCTGCATGTGTTGGTGAGTCCGCTCAGCGTCATTGCCATGGGTCCCCTCCATGATGATGTTATGTTCAATGTATGTCACATGGATGTCTAATGTATAATGCAATATGTCCACTGTGTCAATAGTTATGACAAAAATATTTGACAAAGATTAGACATCAATGTATATTGCAATAGAAGCGTATGAATACTCATAGAATTCATAGAGTTGCTAAACTCACCGGTCTTTCGAAGGACGTGATACGGGTTTGGGAGCGTCGATTTAGCCTCTTGAAGCCAACCAGGGGAGCCAATCGATATCGTAACTACACAGATGAAGATGTGACGCTGCTGAGGTATCTCAAGGAGCAGCTTGATGGCGGAGGGTCTATTGGAGAGTTATCTAAATTGGGGCGTGAAGAGCTGTTGACGCGTGCGCGTGCCAATGCGCCCCGAGTAACGGTCGTCGAGAACATGTTCTTCAGGCTGCTGCAGGAACTCGTTTCAACCTTGAATCCCCTGGATCGCGTGACATTCGAAAAGCGGTTAAATGGAGCGGTGGCGGTTGTACCTTTCGATGAAGCACTCCACGGTATCTTGCTCCCCCTCCAGGAACAGGTTGGACGCCTCTGGCACGAGGGGCATGTGAGCATTGCTGTAGAGCACTATGTTACGAGCCAGATCCAACAGAAGATCTTCTCAGCTATGAATCAGTTGCCTGTAGCCGAATTCGGAGTCACAGTCGTGGTTGCCTGCCCACCAGGTGAAGAACACGATATCGCCGCATTGGCGGTGGCCTATCACTGTCGTGTTCGTGGCTGTCGGGTCTACTATCTGGGAGCCAACGTACCAATAGCGGCATTGGCCAAACTCTGTACGGACATCAAGCCCGACCTTACGATCTTGTCCCTTCCCGTCCTACGTTCAGAGGACAATGTGACAGAGTTGATCCAACATCTTGTCGATGATGTGAGTCCATTCACCGATTTGGCGGTGGGTGGCCATGGCGCTGTTGCCGTGCGAGACCAGTTCCAGAATTCCCAGATTCACGTCCTTGATGGTTTCAACGATCTGGATAGTAAGTTGGATCGACTGATGCAAACGCCGGCTCTCCACCGTTGAGGAAGGAGGACTGTCGAAATGACGAGTTACCCACTCACGGTATTCTTCGACGGAGCCTGCCCCATTTGCGCTCGAGAGATTGCGCTCATGAACCGACTGGATAGGAAACGACGACTCGCATTCTGCGATTTTTCACTTCCAGAGTACGATGAAAGAGTGACGGGTTTTTCGCCAGCGGAGCTGGGGCAAGTCATTCATGCCCAATGGGCTGATGGACGTGTGATCACCGGTGTCATGGTGTTTCAGGCCATGTGGGAGGCAGTCGGTTTGGGATCACTGGCAAAACTGAGTCGTCTATCGGTTATTGAACCCCTCCTCTACAAAGGCTACGCATGGTTCGCTCGAAATCGATTGTGGTTGACTGGTCGTGCGAAAGACTGCTCAGGACATACATGTAACAGTCTGCATCCAAGCCGGTGAGCGTAGCTCTATAAAATATGCGGGTAGAATGCTGGTGTCTCATACTCATGAGTCTGGTGTTCATCGGTAAAATGCTACTCGAATCAAAGGCACCAGACAACTCACTTCTTAACGATCATCTGAGGTGATCGGCCCACGAACGCACCACACGGGATAGGTGTAGATCTTCATGAAGCTGAGTACGTTACCGAGGAACGCGTCCACATATCGCGCGTACGACGGTTGATTGGCTTCCGGGACGACCGTCCAATAGGACGTGGGCTGAATGTTCAAGAATGGATGGCCAGGCGGGATATTGGGGATAGGAGAGTCAACGGCCGGTCCCACGAGACTGCGCATTTCGGCAGGGGCCGGCAAACGCCAGCCTTTTTGGCCACCGGTCGCCCGGGTTACGCAGGTGACACGGGCTTGGTTCCATGTCACGAATGTCGGTTGGGGAGAGAGTTCCCATACGAGGCCTGTCTCCTTATCGAGAACGGCCTCATTGTTGAAATGCGGTAAGATCACGAACCGCTGTGCCGCTGGATGGGCCTGTTGCCAATTTTTGATAATGCTGGCGATCAGTTCTTCTTTCTGCTGTGTGTGAGGATTCATGAATGTGTACGCCAGTAGGAGAAGCCCTCCTACGGCAATAAGAAGTATGAATCGTCCGGACCAGCTCGTTGGCACCATGGTGGTTACGATCGTGAGGAATCATTGTACGCAGCGTGGTATAAAAAACTCTAGACTCGACAAGATGAAAAATGATAGAAGATCTGTAACTGATTGATATCACAATACTAAATATGCAAGCCGGGATACTATTATCAGTTAGCATTAGGCAGTTGATTTGAGGTAGTATTTGAGAGGTCGATGAGTCGGAGAGAGTAGGAGAAGATTAGAAGGTCGGAGAATAGAGAGAAAGACGTTTTGTTAGAAAGTCAGAAGGGAGGGTACTACCATGGCGGCCAGTGAGAAGGGGTATGACATTTCGGAGTGGTATGACTCGAAGC
>FRDC01001121.1_pt1 | contig 19164 bp, 32 predicted proteins | sample 1106171 | NCBI WGS metagenome assembly FRDC01 (sample SAMEA3930566, study PRJEB13176) | freshwater metagenome | biome: Drinking water system; feature: drinking water; material: water | place: Singapore | collected 2014-12-20 | reverse complement strand
CCGCCGATCCCGCGACGTGCAGGCGATCGAGCGGCGCGCGGTCGCGGCCCGGAGAAATAGGCCCCAGAGAAATGGACTCACTCATGGCCGCCCCGGAGAAATAGAGCCCGGAGAAATCAGAAGAATCTGAACTCGCGCGCCAGTTGTTTCATCGGCATATTGCCGGCCATGTTGCTGTTGATCCTCGCTGCCGCCGCAAGTTGGGTGCAAACGTCGCACCTTGATCGGATGCGCGGCGAGACGATCAAGACCGCAACACTTCAGGCCGAGAACGGCCGGGCGATCGTCGTCGTGACCAATCGTGACAACCATTCCTTTGTGGGGCTGTCGGTGCCCGGCGCGAAGCTGGATTGCATCGCCCGTTGTTCGGTCCTGGTGAAGTTCGGCAGCGAGCCCGCGCGCTACATCAATGCCAGCGGCAGCAGCCCGAACGGCATGATCTTCGAAACGTCGGCCGTGGACGCGATCAAGGCCGCCAGGGCGTTCGACGTTGAGGTGCGTTTCCTGCGCGGCGGGTCGTTCCAGTACCATTTCAGCGCCGCCCAGCCGCTAACCGCCCGATAGGCGCGCCGCCGCCGACGCCCCGGTTGAGCGCCACCCGGTCGCCTGCATCACGTCCGGCCTGATAGCCGCGCTCCAGATCCCGACTGCTCCGCGCCGCGCGCTTCTTGGTTTCGAAGCCTGCGTCCTTCATGCCCTGGTCCACCAGGCTGTTGCGCAGCACGACCAGGCCCGTTCCCGGCGGCTGCGGCGGTCGCATGGCGCGGATGCGCTCGCGCAGGCGATCGGCCATGCCGTCGAGGAACGGCATCACGCGGCGGCGCGCCCGCGGGGACCGGAGAAATGGACCGGCGACACGGGCTTGCTCGCGCCGCATCGCGTTGGCGCAAATCTCCAGCATGTAGCGGGCCACCTCGACTTCATGGGCGAGCCCGAAGAAATGGATCTGCACCGGCCATACGCCCGGCGGTGAACTGGCGTAACGGACATCGGTGGCGTGCTCGATCCCGTCCGCGACCTTCCACAGCCGCTCCCCGACGAAGTCGTCATGCTGCTCGCGGTGGTGCTGGAACGGCGACGCGCGCACCTCGGCTTCGTCCAGGGTCATGTTGTATTTGGCGAGCAGCTTGGCGAGCAGCGCCGCCGCGTTGGCCGCCTCGCCCTCGGTGCAGCCGTTGGCGACAGTCTGGTTCCGCAGGTTGCGGATGCGCTTGGCGATGGCCTCGCGATCGGCGGCGGCGGTCATGCTCGTTCGCGCTCCCCTTCGAGGCGGCTGCGCACACGGAGAGTGAAGCCCCTCGCGCAGGCCATGTTCTTGCAGTGCCAAATGAGGCCGCGCAGGCCCGCTGGATGGTGGCCACGCTTAGCTTTCCCGCACTCGGGGCAACGCGGCGCGCGAGGCGGTAGGCGAAAGTCGCCACTCATAGCGGGTAGTCCTGTTCGCGCTCCTTCGCCGCGAGGATCGCGTTCGACCAAGCTTCTCGCATCGTCTGCCCGCGGGCGCCGGTCAGCAGGCCGCCGGAAGGATAGCGCTGAAACTCAACGATCCACGGACCATCGGCGTGTGGCAAAGGCTCGTGCTTGTCACCGCGATAGACGATGCCGGTATGCTCGTGCGCGGCGCGGTGCAGGAACCACCCGTCCGGCGCCTCCAGCTCGCCCAGGGCCATCCACCGGCGTTCGCCGTTACCGTCTGCCAGGCAATCCTTGTCACCGCTGGCGAAGGCAAACTTTGGCCTTGGCGGGATGCGGATGCCGGCAAAGCCCTTGCTCGGGTCGCGCATCCGAATCATATCGTGCTCGGCTTCTTGCCGGCGCATGTGATCGTCGCGTTCATAGGTCATCGGATCATCCTCCTGTGTGCGTCGCGCTCGCGCTTGTTGCGGCAGCCCGGCTGACCGCATTTGCCGTCGTAAGCGGACTGGTAGCCCTGCCCGCAGCCGCAGATCGGCTTGCCGGTGCGCTGGCTGATGCGGTGCGGTTTCATCGCCTGTAGTCCGCAGGATCGCCGCCGAGGGCGAGGCAGGCACCGTCCCAGGCAGCTTGCCAGCGATGGGCCATCTGACTGCCGCAGCTATGCGCCCGCTTGCCACCCCGGTAATCTGGGACGACTCGGTCAGCGTAGAACGTGCATTGGTCGGAGATCGGCAGGTCGTCCCATCCGCGCCATGAAAGCAGGTCCGGATTCGCCGGCTTTTGCCGGTAGGTGCCGTGCCGAACATTGAACTCGGCAGGGGTGCTCATGCGTCGGCCGAGCACCGCCAACGTCTGAGCCTGGGGGACCCGCAGCATCTCACCGACAATGCCGAGCGTTTCACCAGCACGGGGGCCGCCGACTAGGCGAACCATACGAGCGCCGGTGCGCTCCAGCAGGTCGCGGATGTCGGCCTCAGCCGTCATCACCAGCGCTCCGTGATGATGTTGTCGCCGCAATTGGGACAGGTCAGCCCTTTGGCGCCGTCTGGCCCGCCCCCGTAGTCCTTGCCACTCCAAAGCGTCCGCACCTCGCGCTCGGCATACTCTACCACGGCACCGCAGGCGCGATGCGTGATCCGCTTCATCGCGCTGGGGTCGTGCCCGACAACCTGAGCCATCTTCGTCCTCCGTTCTTGATGATCGGAAACTACGCCCCGCTTGAAGCTCGGTCAACTTTTTAGTGAAGGTGTTTCACTTTTGCGTTGACGGTATAGTGAAACAGGCATAGTCCGCCTTCCGTTCCCAACGAGCGGAGTCGATCCATGCAGAGTGCCGACGAATTGAACCCCACCATCCGCAAGCTCGTCATGGGCCTGCGCCAGGTGGCGACCGACCTGGTTGGCCGCGGTGAACGCGACGTGCCGGTGTTGAGCGAGGAGCACGGCTTCGACCTGGAGGCGATGCCGCAGTACGCCGACCGCATTAACGGCTACGCCACGGAGCTTGCCCAGGCGATCGGCTACGTCGAGCCAAGCGCCGAGCTAGTCGCCGCGCGTGAGATGGCTGCCAAGGTGTTCGAGCGCCATCTGCTGCGGCCCGTTCGTGTGGCGCCGGGGATCGCCTACACCAGCGGTCGCGGCGTCGCGCTGGCAATCCGCGAAGGGGCGCTCGACCGAATCGACGTGGTGCAGGACTTGCTCCAGGCGGTCTATGCCGGCCGCGCCCTCGCGGAAGCCGATGCCCGCAAGCAGCGCATCGCCGACATGCTTCGCCCGCCGGTGCGTGAGTCCTACCGGGTGCCCGACCGCCTGACGGTCACGATCGAGGGTCCGCAGGCCAGCGGCAAGACGCGCGTGGCCCGGTGGATCATCTCCAAGGTCGCCGGCTACGTCGGGCTCAATCCGCTCGTGATCGAGATCGGCAGCGACGGCCGGCGCTTCGACGTGCGCAACGAGGTCTTCCTCGACGCTGCGGAGGCCGACCATGGCTGACCATTACGAGACGCTGGGCGTTGCGCGTGACGCCGACGCCGCGGCGATCAAGAGCGCCTATCGGAAGCTCGCGGCGCAGCACCACCCGGACAAGCCAGGCGGCGACCAGGCGAAGTTTCAGGAGATTGCCGCGGCGTATGCAACGCTGAGCGATCCCGAGAAGCGCGCGCACTACGATCGCACCGGCGAGGACGGCCAGCGCGTGCCGAGCGAGATGGAGATGATCGCGCCGCTCGTCGTCGGGGCCTTCGATCGCGCGGCCGAGAAGGCGTTGGGCGGTGCCCAGGATGCGCGCATGGCGATGCTGTACGGCTCAGCCAAGGGTCTCGGTCGCACCGACATGGTCGCGAGCATGGTCAAGATCCTCGGCGAGGACAAGGCCCGCGGCGAGGCCGCCATCAGGTCGATCGACGACAGCGTCAAGCAGATGGAGGAGATGCGGCGCCGCCTCGGCTTCACCGGCGAGGAAGGTTCGAACATCATCGCCTCGACGCTGACCACGCGACTCCGCGACGCCGCCGAGCTGAAGGCGAAGAACCAGCACACCATTGGCCTGGTCGAAAAGGCGACCGAGCATGTGAGGCTCTACGGCTGGGAGCTGGACCCGGTGCCCGAGGCGCCGCCGATGAGCAGCTACGACGCTTACATGAAGCAGCAAATCAACGAGCTGTTCGGCAAGTCCAGCATCTTCGGGGAGATGCGGCAGCGTCCAATTCCGCTCATGCCGCTTGGCGAGGAGATTCGTCTCGCGCGCCCACGTCGGCTCGCGCCGTTCATCAACCGCACGCCAGCGCGCAGCCCCAAGGCGCCGAAGCGGCGGGTCGCGGAGATCGGCCGCGGCGGTATCTACACCCGGCCGCACACCTGCAGCCTCGACAATGACGGCAAGCAGGTTCCGGCCGCGCGCGGCTCCTGGTCGTCGTTCGAAGCGCGGGCGCGGGAGCTGGCGGCATGAACCCGACGCTCCTCATCCTGCTCGCTCCCATGCTGGCGGTGGCGCTGTTCTGCCGCTGGCGGTGGCCGCACACGATCACATGGCTCGAAGCCGGCGCGCAGGCGCTCATCGGCGTCGTCATCGTCGGCTGTGTCTGGGGTGCCAGCGTCTATTCGCTGACCGCCGATACCGAAACGCTGAACGGCCAGGTCACGGGCAAGCAGCAGACACGGGTGCCGTGCTCCCACTCGTATAGCTGCCATTGCCGCACCGTCTCATCGGGCTCGGGGAAGAACCACACGACCCGCACGGTCTGCGACACCTGCTACGAGCACTCGAACGATTGGGACTGGGACGTTTCGACCACGGTCGGCGGCTTCACCGTGGATCGGGTCGACCGGCGGGGCAGTGACGAGCCCGCGCGCTGGACTGCGGTGCAGGTCGGCCAGCCGGTCGCCCTGCCGCACAGCTACACCAACTACGTCAAGGGTGCGCCAGACTCGCTGTTCCACATTATCGCCGACTTCAAGGGCCGGCTGCCCGAATATCCGGGGTTCTACGACTACCAGTTCCAGAACCGGGTGCTCGGGGCGCCGCAGCGCGGCGACGAGTGGAACAGCAAGCTCGCCTATTCCCTGCGGGAGCTGGGGCCGCGCAAGCAAGTCAATTACCTGGTCGTGATGACCAGCCAGTCGCCGCGGTTCGCCGACGCGCTGCGCTCGAAGTGGCTCGGCGGCAAGAAGAACGACATCGTCGTGGTGATCGGCACCCGCTACCCGCAGATCCAGTGGGTCCGCGTGTTTTCCTGGGCCAAGCACGACATCGTCAACGTCGCGCTGCGCAATGCGCTGCTCGATAGCAAGACGCTCAATCCCGACAAGACGATCGGCATCATCGCTGACCATGCGGAACGTCTCTACGTCCGCCGGCCCATGAGCGACTTCGAATACCTGAAAGACGACGTTCACCCGTCAACTTGGGTCATGGTGCTGGCCCTAATCCTCGGCGCGCTCGCATCCATCGGCGCTGCTATCTTCTTCCATGGGAACGACTGCTATGACCAAGCACACCGGCCTCGTGATCTTCGCCGCACTGGCGCTGATCGTTCTGTCAATCTTCGGCGGCCTCGCTTCCGCTAACAACAAGGCGGTCACGTTCGAGAGCAACATTGTCGCTGCCGATCAGCAGTCGCAGAACGTGCTCGGCCAGTATGCCCCGCGGCTCCGCGAGGCGCTGGGCGTGACAAAGCTCCAGTCGGCCGCGGTGGTCGATGTCATCTCGGGAGCGAACGAAACCCGGTACGGCAAGTCGGGCTCCCAGGCGACCGTGCAGTGGATTCAGGAGCAGAACCCCACGCTCGACCAGGGCAGCTATCGCCGGATCATCGAACTCGTCGAGGCAGGTCGCAACGACTTTCAGCTTGCCCAGGAGCGCAAGATCGACATGCTGCGCACCTACCGCACCGAACTGGGCCTGTTCCCCGGCAACCTGTTCTACGGCTTCTTGGGCAAGCCGACGCCGGGCTTCTTCGACAAGTACGGGCAGATCGTCATCTCCAACCATGCGGCCGACGCTTTCGCGACGCACCGCGACGACGGGCTCGACCTGAACCAGCAGTAACCAGCCTTCACCGGAGCCCGGCGCTTGCGACGCCGGGCCGAGGATAAGGGCTGCCCCGGAAAGGACGGACGATGAGCATGATCGCAGCGAAGCGCGCTGACCGCCGATACAATCCCCGCAAGTCGTCCGCGGTTCGGCGAGCGCACCAGCACCGGCGGGAGGGCGATGAGATTGCCTGCTCCTGCGGGCGCCGGTGGCCGATCGGCGAAACGCATCCCTAGTATTTCACTATTTTGGTGAGAAGTGGAGAAGATGATGCAAATGGAACTGCCAATGCCCATCAGCGGATTGCCGCTGGACCTGCGCGCGCTCGCTGCTGACATCCACGCCAGCAACATCGCCGCCGGATGGTGGAAGCAGCACATCGAGCAGGACGAAGGCGGCTGCACCGTCGCCGTCACCACGTTGCCCCGCAACGTCGGCGAGCTGCTGGCGCTGGTTCACAGCGAGATCAGCGAGGCCGATCACGGGTTCGAGCTGGGGCTCATGGACGACAAGCTCCCCCATCGCCGCATGACCGAGGTCGAGCTGGCGGACGTGGCAATCCGCGTGCTGGATATGCTGGGCTTCTACGATCATTCCTGCATCTGCCAGCCCCCGCGTCCGTTGGCACTGCCCATCTATGCCTATTGGCCGGACTGGGCGCGCTTGATGCACCGCACGACCACGCAGGCCCTAGAGCACTTCCGCAAGGGCCGTACCGAGCAGGGATGCGACTCGCTGGTGGACCTGCTCGGCGTTGTCCACTTCGCTGCGATCCAGTTCCGCTACGACCTGACGGGCGCGATCGTGGAGAAGCGGGCGTTCAACGCAGTCCGGTCGGATCACAAGCTCGAAGCTCGCGCCGCGGAGGGCGGCAAGGCGTTCTGAGATGTTGGCACTGACACAAGGCAAGATCGCGTTCTTTGATGAGGAGGACAGCCACGTTGTCGCAGGTAGCGACTGGTGTGCCGTCAATGTTCATGGGCGCTGGTACGCGGTTACTTACCGCAACGGTCAGCACATTTACCTTCATCACGCCATTATGGGGTCGACTGACGAGGTTGACCATATTGACGGCGACGGGCTGAACAATCGCCGATCGAACCTGCGTCACTGCACGCACCAGCAGAACCTCTGGAACGCGAGGAAACAAGCGAACAACACGTCAGGCTATCGTGGCGTCAGCTTCGATAAAAAGCGCGGCAAATGGTTAGCCTACATCGTCAACGACGGGCGCCAAAAGCATCTCGGTCGGTTCGATGATCCGGTAGCCGCTGCTCGCGCGCATGACGCCGCAGCAGTCGCCGCACGAGGAAAATTCGCACGCCTCAATTTCACTATTCCCATGGAATAAGATTCACTATTATAGTGAAGCAGACTCAGAAGGGACCACCGATACCATGTCGAGCCTCACCCGCCGCATCCAGCGTAAGCACCTCCGCGCTGGCACCTTCACCACCGATGACGATGGCAATCAGGTCCACGTCAAGCACGAGCCGCAGCCGCAGGTCGTGATCTATGGCGAGACGGCCTATCCCTCGCCAAACCGCTCCATGCGCCGCGCGTTCTCGCGTGACCTGAAGGGCGGCTACGTCACCGTCCGCTATACCCGCGGCCCGCTGCGTGTGTCGGCCCGCCGTCTCGCCGCGCAGGGCAAGCACGCCGAGATGGTCAACCCGGCCGCGATGCGCTCGGAAGCCAAGGCGATCGAGCGGAGCTACCTGGCGGTGCAGGCCGCCAACGCCAACGAGAAGCGCATCGACGAGCTGCTGGCGACGCCGGTCGCTGCGATCAGCCGGCAGGTTCGCCGCCACGCCCACCGCACCGGCCGCGCGCTGCCGCCGCTGATCGGTACGGAACCGAAGAAGGCCCGCAAGCCGCGCGCGAAGAAGGCCGACGCTGCCCAGGCGACGGCTGCCTGACATGGATGACGCGCGCACGCTCGCGACGTTGCAGATGACGGTGGCGCTGCTGACCAGCGCCAACCCTAACTACAACACGCGCACCGTCGCCGAAGTGTCCGCCGAACTCATCGGCAGCGCTGACGGCATCGACCACACGTTCGGGATCTGCAAGTGCCCCGACGAGTCCAAAGGAGGAACCGAGCATTGAGCACGGTCCTCCACGAATATCTCCCCAAGGAGATGACGGACGGCGAGCGCGCCGCCCTGCGTGAGGCGACGGCAATCGGCTGGATCAATCCGCCGATCGTCTGCGCCTGGCAACCTGAACCGCCCCGCGCCTGGCGCTCGGTCCACATCCGCTACCTGGAACGGCGGGGCCTGATCCGCAAGCGCGAGTACCGGCAGGACAACCTCCCGCGGGTGCTGCTCAACGAAGCAGGCATGGCAGCTCGTGCTGCCGAGATCGCCGCGTGACCGGCTGGCCGCAAATCGTCGTGGCGGCCTGGTTGGTCCTGAGCGTGTGCGCTGCCCTCGGGGCAGCGTCGCGCCCGGTGCCCGGCTGGCTCGTGCTCACCACCAATCAGCAGCGGATCGCGGCCATCGGCTTTGCGGTCGCGGCGCTCAGCGAAGCCAGCCTGCTCTGGCTCGGAGGATTCTGGAAATGAACGACATCGAACTCGACCGTGACGGGCGCCACTTCGTTCCTGTCACCCCTGCCCGCCGGGCGGGGACGGCATCGCGACTGATGCGCGAAGGCGGTCCGACCGTTTATCTCGCGGGGCCGATCGCCGGCTGCAGCTACGCTGGCGCGACCGACTGGCGCGACCGTGCGCAGGACGTGCTCGCCCGCGATGGCATCCGCGGCCTTTCGCCGATGCGGGCCAAGGAATACCTGAAGGGTGTTGGGGCCAAGTTGGAGCACCCGTATCCGGTCGGGACTGCGGTGCGGGCACGGGGCATCAGCAGCGGACGTATCGGCAAAATAGTCGAGCACGGCCCCAAGAACGTGTCGTATCGGGTGGAGTGGGAACCCGGTTACACTGGCCACTACAACCATTCGCTGATCGAAGCCGTTGCCGAAGATGTCGGCTTCTCGGCGACCTGCCAGGAATACGGCCACCTTTCGCCGTTGTCTGGCCCGCGCGGGATCATGACCCGCGACCGCTTCGACGCGACGCGCTGCGACGTGCTCCTGGTCAACCTTCTCGGTGCTGCAAAGGTGTCGATCGGCACGGTGATGGAGATCGCCTGGGCCGACCTGAAGCGCACGCCCATCGTGGTCGCGATCGAGAACGACGGCAGCAACCCGCACGAGCACGCCATGATCGGCGAAGCGATCGGCTTCCGCTGTGGCACCCTCGACGAAGCGCTCGACGTGGTGCGGAGCATCCTCTCGTGAGCGGCGATTTCCTCGCTGCCGGCGAGGCTCGCTGGGACGCGCTGTGCGCCAGCCGCAAGGTCGCCTTCCTGGGCTTCATCACCATCGGCATCCTCGCCGCAGTCTCGCAGGTGCTCCCATGATCCGGCGTTTCCGCGCTGCGTTTGCAGCCTTTCGCAACCCCTCGCGCGCCGCCGCCTCTCCGCTGGACTTCGCATTCGGCGGGACGGTGTGGCCTGGCCTCGCCAAGCTTGCTGAGGAGTCGAGCGAAGTGGGACAGGTGCTCGCCAAGCTCATCCAGACCGGCGGTGATCCGCAGCATTGGTCGGGAGACCTGTTGCAGATGCTCGCCGAGGAGCTGCCAGATCAGATGGCCGCCACCGCGGTGTTCATGGAGCTGAACGTCGAGGCGCTGCGCCCCTACGCCTTCGACATGCAGCAACGCTACCACGCGAAGGTCGCGCGCTTCCGCGCTTGGCATTTCGACACGCTCGCGGCGCGCGGCTGATGCGCCGGGCGGCCGAGTGGGTGTCTGACACCACCAGCGCGTTCTTCGCGCACCCGATCACCGTCATGGTGTCGATGCTTCTCTCGGCCGCCAGCTTCGCCTGGGCGTGCATCAGCCCGACTGAGCTGTCCTGGACCCTGTTCCTCTCGATCCTCGCCATCGCGATGCAGGCCGCGGACCTGTTCAAGGCCCGCAACGATGCGTGAGCCATACTTATTCAAGCCCGAGGTGACTTGGAAAATGGACACCGAAGTCGAAGCCGCGCGCAAGCTGCCCGGCTGGCGCGAGTTCCACCGCGCATGTGCCAAAGGGCAACTGTTCTTCGATCACATCGAGAAGCAGGGGCGCCTGTACGTTGCCGTAGCCGTCCACGGCTCGGGCATCGCCTACAAGGTGGCGGAGGAGCGCGCCAAGACGCCTGTCGAGGCGCTGGAAGCGGCATATCGCGCGGGCGGCGTGCGCGTACCCGACGCCGAGCCTTGGCTGGAGATGATCGTCCGCGGTCCGCAGCCGGCCGACGACATCGACCTGGAGGATCTGCTCGGATGAGCGACCTGCGGCGCGATGTAGAGGCATGGCTCCGCGAGACGGGGCTGCCCTGGGCGATCGACAGCGGCGCCAGACACATGAAGGTCCGCCTGGCCGGCAAGCTGGTCGGCATTTTCCCACAGAACGGCAAGGCGGGCAACGCAACGCGGGCTCGCCTCAACATCCGCGCGCAGATCCGGCGCGCAGCAAAGGAGTGCATGGCATGACGACGCACATCATGGTTGACCTGGAGACGTGGGGCACGACGCCGGGCTCGGACATCCGCAGCATCGGCGCGGTCGTGTTCGACCCCATTGCCGGCACCCTGGGCGACGAGTTTTATGTCAACGTCGAGAACCCCGCCGGGCGATGGCGTAACGGCGAGTTCGAGCCTGGCCTCGCCCAGGGTGACGAGGACTACCGGCTCTACCCGCTGACCCGTGACCCCGCCACGGTCGAATGGTGGTCGAAACAGTCGGAGAGCGCCCAGGCGGCATTGCGCTCCGATGTTCGCTTCCTGAAGGACGGACTCGTTCGCTTCAGCAACTGGTGGCAGGCGACGCCCTGCGCGCCGGGCGATTACGTCCGCTTCTGGGCGCACGGTCCCCATTTCGACGAGCAAATCCTCGCCGCGTGCTACCGTGCCGTCGAGCAGCCGATCCCGTGGCATTATCGTAGCCCCCGCGACGTGCGCACGGTCCTCGAAGCGGCGGGCCTCGACCCGAAGTCCGGCATCCCATCGTTCGGCACCGAGCACAACGCGCTCGACGACGCCAAGGCGCAGGCGCTGGGCGTGTGCGCCGCATATCGGCTGCTTGGTGTGGGCAACGACCGCATCGAGTCGCTGCTGGGCTACAACAACGACCAGGTCGAGAAGCGTCGCGCGGCCACGGCGCTTCTGCGTGAAGCGGCGGCCCTATTCCGCTCCTACGAGGCCGGCCACCAGAAGCAGGCCGACAATCACGCCGAGACGATCCGTTGGCGCGAGGAGCGGTCCATGTTCCTCGACGACAACGTCTCGACGGAGCGGCAGCGCGCGGATCGCCAGGAGAAGGCGGATCGCAACCGCATCATCGCCGAACGCATCGAAACCTTCCTCCAGGAGATTCACCAGTGAGCGAGATCACCGACATGGCCGAGAACATTGCCCGCTTCAGCACGAGCGGCGTGCCGCTGACCGGCCGCACCCTTCGCGTCCAGGACATGCCCGAATACAACCCGCCGATCGGCCTTTCCGGTTATGCCGGTACGGGCAAGACGGAGGCCGCGCGCTTCATTGAGGAGGTGTACGGCTACGAGCGGCAGCACATCGCCGAACCGCTGCGCCGGATGCTCGCCTCGCTGCTGCGTGACTACGGCTATTCCGACGCTGACATCGAGCGCTGGCTCGTCGGCGAGTGGAAGGACGGCGTCATCATCCCCGAGCTTGGCGTCACATCGCGGCACCTCCAGATCACGCTCGGCACCGAATGGGGCCGCGTCCAGGTCGGCCCCGACATCTGGGCGAAGCTGTGGCGCATCCAGGCGGAAGTCGGCCGCGCGACCGATCGCAAGGGGCGTATGAACGACAGCGTGCGCTTCCCGAACGAGGAGGAGTCGGTCCGCCAGGGCAAGGGCTTCACGATCCTCATCACTCGACCGGGCAAGGGGCCGGCTGCGTTCAAATGGCGCCGCCTCGGTCCAGTGCTGTATCGCTGGTTTGGGTGCATGTGGGGCGTTCACGACAGCGAGCGCATCGACCGGCTGAAGCCGGATTACGTCGTGGTCAACGACGGCACGATCGACGAGCTGCACGCGAAGATCGCCCTCACCGTTCGGAAGGCGCGCGCGGGGCTTGCCAGCGCTTCGCTGCGCGCGTAGTTTCAACTTAATAGTGAATTGGAATCAGCATTATGGCGGGTATCGGACACAACTCGGAAGGCGAAGGCATGGGCGGCGGTCACGTCGCTGCCGATGAGCTGCGCCTGTTGATCGAGCGCGTCGAGCGCTTGAACGAGGAAAAGCAGGGCGTCGCCGACGACATCAAGGACGTGTTCGCCGAGGCGAAGGGCCGCGGCTACGATCCCAAGGCGATGCGGAAGATCGTCGCGATCCGCAAGAAGAACAAGGAGCAGCATCAGGAGGAGGAGGCCATCCTCGAAACCTACATGCAAGCTCTGGGGATGATCTGACGTGAGCGAGGAGGCCACCCTGGTTGAGCTACTGCGCTCGACCGAACTCACCAACGGTTCGATCAGCCTGCGGCGCATCCAGGGTGGCGGCTGGAGCGCCGTCGTCTGTCATCATCGTCAAAGCCCCGATCACATGCTGGGACACATGGTTCACCCTCTCGAATCGCAGTGGCATGACCCTGTCGAGGCGTTGCGCGTGGCGCTGATCGAGGACGAACGGCTCTTCCGCGATCTGCAACGCCGCTACCGTGAGGCCCCCAAGTTCGGCGCCGCGCCCGAACCGACGCCCGTCGTCGGCGCGCTGCCGGTGATCGACCCCGACTTCGACGCTGAGGACTGCCTCGGATGAGCACCGTAACCCTGCACGAGGGTGACAACCGCGAGCACCTGCGGCGGCTGATCGCGGAGGGCGTGCGCGTCCATTCCGTCGTGTGCGATCCGCCCTATGGCCTGACCAGCGTCACGAAGCGCTTTGGCGGCGACAAGGCGGCACCTGCCAAGTTCGGCACGGACGGCGCCTTCCAGCGCGTCGGGGCGGGCTTCATGGGTTCGAAGTGGGACGGCACAGGGATCGAGCGCGACCCCGAGTTCTGGCGTCTCATCTACGACATTCTCCTCCCCGGCGGCTATGTCGTCGCGTTCTCCTCGCCGCGCACCGGCCATTGGCAAGCGTGCGCGATGGAGATCGCCGGCTTCGTCATGCACCCGTTCTTGGGCTGGCTCTACGGCTCGGGTATGCCGAAGGCGCACAACGCCGCCATGGCGATCGACAAGGCCCTGGGCGTCAAAGGCACTCGCGGCGCACCGAAGTCTGCGGCACATGCCGGTTGGATCGAGCGCGGCCAGATGCGCGACGGCGAGGGACACGAGGGCTGGCAGCGCCCATGGATGGACGACGCAGGAAAGGTCGATGAGGCCGCGCGCGTCTATCAGCCGGCGTCCGATGAAGCGAAGCCCTGGGATGGCTGGGCCTATGGCGCCCAGGCGCTGAAGCCGGCACTCGAACCCATTTATGTCGGCCAGAAGCCCTTCGAGGGTAAGACCGGACCGGCAAACTTCCTGAAGCACGGCGTCGGCGCCATCAACATCGCCGCCTGCCGCGTCGAGGCGACCGGCGAGAGTCGGCCGCGCGTCGGTGAGCCCTCGGCTGTCCGTGACTACGGCGACGGTGGCGTCACCAACTTTACCAGTCAGCCCGGCCCGCGCGGAGGCAGTCCCGAGGGCCGCCACCCCGCCAACCTGCTGCATGACGGCAGCCCGGAGGTTGTGGCGTTGTTCCCGACCAGCTCGGGCCAGCAGGGCAAGCTGACCGGCAAGGAGCCGTCCGCCGCGACCAGTGCGGTCTATGGCGAGTGGCAGGCCCGCGCGCTCAGCGCACCACGCAATGACGCCGGGTCGGCCGCGCGCTTCTTCAATGCGTTCCTCGCGACCGAGGACGACCAGGACGACCTGATCGCCACCGGCCTTGCGGCGCCGCTCGAAAGCGAGGCAGCGTTCTACCAGGGCAAGGCGACCAAGGCCGATCGCGCTGGCAGCAAGCACCCAACGGTCAAGCCGATCGCGCTTATGCGATGGTTGTGCCGCCTGGTGACGCCGGCCGGCGGGACCGTGCTCGACCCGTTCGGCGGAAGCGGCACCACCGGCGCCGCAGCGATTGCGGAGGGGTTCGAAGCGATCCTCATGGAAGCCGAGCCCCGCTTCGCCGCCGACATTCGCGCGCGCTTCGGACTGACGCGCCCGGTGTTTCACTATTCTAGTGAGTTCGACGACGTGCTCGGCGGTGCCGAGCCTGAAATAGAGGAGATACTAGGATGAGCAGCTTCGAACCGATTCTGGTAAGCGTCGAGGATGCTGGCGCTATGATCGCTCGCAGTCGGCCTACCGTTTACAAATTAATCGCGTCCGGCGAGATCCGCGCGAAGAAGCACGTCGGGCGCACGCTGATCGTGGTGGAGTCGCTTAGGGAGTGGGCGGCCGGCCTGCCAGATGTGCCGCCCACGCCTGCATCATAGGGCGCCGTTCCTCCAGCAGATCCTCGCGGGCATAGGCCGCGCGCACCGCGTTTTGATCGAGGTGTGCCAGTGCGTCCTCGCTCAGGTCATCGTCCCAGCGCGCCTTGCGAGCCCAGTCCTTGAAGGTCGACCGGAAGCCGTGCGGTGTCGCGGTGTGGCCCATGCGGCGCATCATCATGCGCAGCGTGTCCGGGGAGATAGCGCTGCCGTCCATGGTGATAAGCAGCTCGTGATCGTGCATCGCCATCGCGGACCGCACGAGCGCCACCGCTTCGTCGGTCATGGCAACGCGGTGCTGCACCTGCATCTTCATCTCTGCGGCCGGGATCACCCACGTCTTGCTGTCCAGGTCGAACTGCGACCGCTTCGCCAAGGCGATGTTGCCTGGCCGCACGACGGTCTGGATCAGCAGCGATAGGCCAAGCCGGATGATCGGCGCGCTGACGCTCATCGGTATCTCTGCCCAGAACGCCGGCACCTCGCGCCAATCGACCGCCGGCATCCGCCGCGTTGCCAGGCGCTTCGTCGGCTGCTTGGGCAGCGCATCGCGCACCAGGTCCATGTCGATCCGCTCCTTGCGATGGTTGTTACCCACCGCCCAGCGCATCACCCGGTCGAGCCGCTGGAGCACGCGCCGGGCTGTCTCGGGCGTGGTCAGCCAGATGGGGCTGAGGATGCGCACCACATCGGCGCGCGTGACTTCGTCGATGTTCTTATCTCCGATGATCGGATTCGCGTGCGTCTGGAGCGTGGAGAGCCACTGCGTCACATGCTTCGCGTTGCGATAGCCCTCGGTCCGCGCCGAGTGTGCCAGCTCGGCCGCGCGCGCGAAGGTTGGCACGACGGCGGGGCCAGTCTCCCCGGCCTCCAGCTCCAGGCGCTTTGCTCGGGCCTTTTCACGAGCCGCGGACAGCGTCATCCGCTTGGTGGAGCCGATCGCTATGTCGCGGCGCTTGCCTCCGACATAGGTGCGCAGAACATAGTATTTCCGCCTTTCGCCATCGACGCGGACGTGGAAGCCGGTGCCGTCGTCGTCGGAATACCGCCCCGGCGTCGTGAGCGATTCAATTTGCTTGATCGTGAGCTTACCCACCGAAAGATTCCTTACCCACAAATTGCCCACCACAGCGGGCTTGCTTCCTCCTTCTGATGTTTCACTATTTAAGACAAGCATTAGTGAATCGCTCTCGCGAAACTTTCACTATATGCTGGTTTAAGATAGTTAGTGGCGGAGCGGGAGGGATTCGAACCCTCGATACGCTTTTGGCGTATACTCACTTTCCAGGCGAGCGCCTTCGACCACTCGGCCACCGCTCCGCATGTCCTGGAAGGGGGCGCCTAGCCTGTCCGTCGGCGCGCTGCAAGTGATTGCGCGTGGCCGTGGGTTGCGTCAGTCTGGTGCCATGATGCTGAGCCTGCTTCTCGCCGCCGCGCCGCTTCAGGCAACGCCCCCCGCCCCGGCCGTAACGCCCGCCGATCCGATCGAGGCCGATTGGCGGACGATTCCCGATGACGAGCTGCTGGTGATGACGCTCGCCAGCGGCAAGCAGGTCATCATCCGGCTCGCGCCGCGGTTCGCTCCCGCGCATGTCGGCAATGTCCGCACGCTCGCGCACGCGCGCTGGTGGGACGACGCCAGCGTCTATCGCGTGCAGGAAAATTGGGTCGCGCAATGGGGCGATGCGAACGAGAAGAAGCCGCTGCCCGCCGGTGTGACCGATCGGCCGGCGGCAGAGTTCGAAATTGCCGCGTTCGACCCCGCGGTACGGATGACGCGGGCCGATCCCTATTCGACCGCCTCCGGGATCACCGCGGACGGCTGGCCGATCGCGACCAACGGGCGGCAGGCGTGGCTGACGCATTGCTATGGCATGGTCGGCGTCGCACGCGACGCCTTGCCCAGCACCGGGTCGGGGGCCGAGCTGTTCACCCCGATCGGCCAGTCGGCGCGGCGGCTGGACCGCAACTATACCGTCGTCGGGCGGATCGTTGAGGGGATGGGCTATCTGTCCGGCCTGCCGCGCAGCGATGCGCCGATGGGGGTCTATGCGACGCCGGGCGAACGCACCGGCATCGTGTCGGTACGGCTGGCGAGCGACATGCCGGCCGCCGAACGGCCGCACTTCCAATATCGTGCGGCGGACAATCCGCGCTTCGCCGCAGCGGTCGCCCGGCGCGAGAACCCCGACGCGCCGATGGTCAGCCTGGGCGGGGCAGCGGTGTGCGACGTCCTGCCGGCGGTGCGGCGGCGGCCCTAAGGGCCACGGACGTCAGGCTCGAGGCGACGCGCGCTGGGCCGCTACCGGGAAACCGCTGCCTTCGCTGGGATGCCGTTCGTGTGGTTCGGCAGGGCGACCCGCTCCTGCCAATGCCTCACACTACACCGAGGGCGATTGCCCCCCAGGATCAGTTCGCCGCGACCCAGGTCGCGACCTCACCAGCGACCCGATTGGCGGCGTTGCTGAGTGCGGGCCCGGCATTGGCCGCATCGATCGCGCCGATCGGCACGTGCGCCTCGAACCGGCGCTTGACGACATTGTCCTTGCCCGCCGGCGTCAACGCCGCGTCATAGACCACCACCGCCTCGCGCCGGGTCGCGTCGAGGCCGAAGCGGCGGAGTTCGCCCGCCAGCGTCGCGGAGGGATCGGCGATCGACTGGACCGACGACAGCACGACCATGTTGGTGCGCGCCGTGACGGTGTCCGCCAGCAACCGGGCAAACAGGCGCGCGGGCGGCTCGGCCCATTGCGCGTTCTTGACATAGGCGAGGCTGGTCGGCGTTTCTTCGACCGGCACGCGCGTCACCGCAATCGCAGCGGGCGTCGTCGGCACCTGGATCACGATCGAACGGGCGTTCGCCGAATTCTCGACCTTGCCAACCGCCGGCATCGCCGCCTCCTCCAGCGTCAGCAGAGAGGGCGGCGGCTTGGCACCGAAGCTGATGCAGCCGGCGAGCGGCAGGGCCGCGGCGAGAAGGAGAAGTCTGGTCTTCATGATCTCACTTGCCCTTGTAATCGGGGAGCTTCTGCTGGCCGATCAGCGATCCTGCCCCACCCTGATCGACCTTGTCGGCGATCGAGGACAGCGCGGTCGCGGTGACGCGCAGGTCGCGCACCAGACGGTTGGCTTCCGGAATCGTCTGCTTCGAAAAGGTCTGCAGTCCCGGCCGCGCATCCTGGATCGCCGAGTTGAGCGTTTCCGCGCTTTGCTTGGCCGCAGCGATCGTCTGGTTGAGGTTGGCAAGCGTCGGCTTGACGTCCTCCGCCAGCACGCCGTTCGTCGTATCGGCGAGCTTGCCGATCGACTGCGCGGCATCGCCCGCCTGCTGGATCGCGATGCGGGTCTGCGCCAGTGTCGCCGCAATCTCCGGCCCGCGATCCGCAAGCGCGTCGGTCAGGCGGTTGGTGTTGTCGAGGATGCCGGCGATCGACGCCTGATTGCGATCGGTGAGCAGGCCGGTCAGCCGCTCGGTCAGCGTCGACAGGCGCTCGAGCAACTGCGGCGCGCTGTTCAGGATCGCGCCGATGCCGCCTTGCTTGGTCGGGATCACGGGCACGCCATAGGGGCATTGCGTCGGATCGGGCCGTTCGGGGCAGACGATCGGCGGCGCACCCTTGCGCGCGCCGTCCAGCGCGACGGTGCTGGTGCCGGTGAAGCTGCCCTGGATCGTCGCGGTCGTGCCCTGCAGGATCGGCGTGTCCTCGTTGAGCGACACGCGCACGCGCACGAACTGGGGATCGGGCTTCCACAGCGCGATCTTCTTCACCTGCCCCGTGGGCACGCCAGAATAAGTGACGGTCGATCCCGTCGCCAATCCGTCGACGGATTGCTTGAAGAAGATGTCGTATTCGTGCGTCTTCGCGCCGCCAAGACGGGCGATCCAGACGGTGAAGATCGCCAGCACGGCGAGCAGGATCAGCACGACCGCGCCGACGATCACATGGTTGGAACGGGTTTCCATCAGTCGCTTCTCGCCTGTTCGGCCGGTTCGGTCGCTGCGGCGGGACTTGCCGCGAGTTCGTTGGTCTTCACGTCGGTGGGGTGATCGCGCGCATTCGCCTCTTGCGTGGCGATCGCGGCGCGGCCGCGCGGACCCTTGAAATATTCCTGGATCCAGGGGTGATCGAGCGCGAGCAGCTCGTCGATCGTGCCGACCGCGATCACCTTCTTGTCCGCCAGCACCGCAACGCGGTCGCAGATCGCGTACAGCGTATCGAGATCGTGGGTGATCAGGAACACGGTCAGCCCCAGCGTCTTCTGAAGCGATTGGGTCAGATCGTCGAACGCCGCGGCGCCGATCGGGTCGAGGCCCGCCGTCGGTTCGTCGAGGAACAGCAGTTCGGGATCGAGCGCCAGCGCCCGCGCAAGGCCGGCGCGCTTCTTCATGCCACCCGACAGCTCGGCCGGATATTTGGGCCCGGCATCGGGCTTCAGGCCGGTCATCACGACCTTGTACGCGGCGATTTCCGCCATCAGCGCGGGGTTCAGGTCGCGATAGAATTCGCGCAGCGGCACCTGGACATTCTCCGCGACCGTCAGCGTGGAGAAGAGCGCGCCGCCCTGGAACAGCACGCCCCAGCGCTTGCGGATATTCGTGGCCTCGGTTTCCTCGCGGCCGATCGTCGGTTCGCCGAAGACGGTGATCTCGCCTTCGACGGGCGTCTGCAGGCCGATGATGGAGCGCATCAGCACCGACTTGCCGGTGCCCGATCCGCCGACC
>FRDC01000230.1_pt1 | contig 19196 bp, 17 predicted proteins | sample 1106171 | NCBI WGS metagenome assembly FRDC01 (sample SAMEA3930566, study PRJEB13176) | freshwater metagenome | biome: Drinking water system; feature: drinking water; material: water | place: Singapore | collected 2014-12-20 | reverse complement strand
CGGCCGCCACCCGCGCCTCCGCCGCTTCCGCAGCCTGCGCCGCCATCGCCTGGGCGAGCGCCACTTCGGCATCGCGCGCGCCGCGTTCGGCGTCCGCCAGCGCGGCGTCGGCCTCGGGGACGCGCTTGGCCGCTTCGGCGAGGCGCGCGTCGATCTCCTTCGCTTCCGCCGTCAGCCGGGCGAGCGCCGCTGCGGCATCCTCGGCGAGTTCGCCCTCGCGCGCGCGATCGGCGGCAAGCCGGCCCTGGGCTTCCTGTGCTTCCGCCAGCCGCCGGGCGACACTCTCGCTTTCCTGGCGCAGGCCGCTCAGCTGATGGCCAAGCTCGCTCGCCCGGTCGCGCGCGGCGAGCGCGGTTGCCCGGGCTTCCGCCAGCGCCCCGGTCGCGGCGGTCTGGTGCGCGGCGGCCGCGCGCTGCGCCTCGGCTGCTTCGGCGACGCGCGCCTCGGCCCCTTCCGCCTCGGCGCGGGCGGCATCGGCGGCGGCGGCGGCATCCTGCCAGCGAGTGAAGATCAGCCGCGCCTCGGCGGTGCGGATCTGGTCGGAGAGCGCGCGGTAGCGCTCGGCCTGGCGCGCCTGGCGCTTGAGCGCGCCAACCCGCGCCTCCTGCTCGGCCATGATCTCGCCCAACCGGGTAAGATTGGCCTCGGTCGCGCGCAGCCGCTGCTCGGCGTCACGCCGGCGGACATGGAGTCCCGCGATCCCCGCCGCCTCCTCCAGCATCGCGCGGCGCTCCGCGGGTTTGGCATTGATCACCGCCCCGATCCGGCCCTGGCTGACGAGCGCCGGGCTATGCGCGCCGGTCGCGGCATCGGCGAACAGCAGCGCCACGTCCTTCGCGCGCACGTCGCGCCCGTTGATGCGATAGGCCGAGCCCGCGCCGCGCTCGATCCGGCGGACGACCTCGGTCTCACCCTCGGCGCTTTCGATCAGCATCGCCACTTCGGCGAAGTCGCGCGCCGGGCGGCGGGCGGTGCCGGCGAAGATCACGTCCTCCATCCCCGCCCCGCGCAGCGACTTGGCGGAGGACTCACCCATCGTCCAACGCAGCGCCTCGAGCAGATTCGATTTGCCGCAGCCATTGGGGCCGACGATGCCGGTGAGCCCCGGCTCGATGCGCAGATCGGCGGGATCGACGAAACTCTTGAAGCCGCTCAGCCGCAGCCGCTTGATCTGCACTTATGCCCCTTTCCCGGGGGGATATTGGCTGAAGAGGGGGGAGGGTGTCGAGGGGGGGAGAGCTCGAGTGAGTTTTAAGGGCGAGGTGGCGGTTACGGGGTGGAGAGCGGAATGGCGGGTTTTGCAAGGACAGCTTCAAAGGCAGACTCTGAGTACCGCAGGGCGTCAGAGCCGCTCGACCGTGTCGGTCTTGGTCTCCGACTCGGTTGAGCCGTCTTGTCGTTTCGTCTTAAGATGAATGACCCTAACGCGTCGTCGAACCTGACCTGCATCGTCAATTTCTAAGGTCACAGACACGGTTCCTGAAACAGACTCTTTACGCCGCTCCATAAGCGCCGCCTCAAGCGAGACGGGCGATTTCGATATTTCACCAACGACGACATCTGATTCTGCTCGGGCGCGCTGCACGACATCAGGGTTGACCTGCATCTCAGCCGTAAACGTAGCGACCCCTGCCTTTGAGATCTTTTGGACCAGCCTTCCCGGCGTCGTTGCAATGTCGTCCGAGTAAAGGGCCCCCTCGCGAAGCTCAGTTGCACGCAGGTCGAAGCCGTTGATGGTATCGATGACCGAGTCGGGTTCACATTCGATCCGAAACGCCGTCCAAGTAAAGAGCCAGCGCCCACAAGCCGATTGATCCAAGCCGGCTGACTTCAACCAGTTTGCAAGCCGCGCCTTCAGATCGCCGGGGTTCAGGAGCACTACCCTTCCCCGATATGGCTGAAAGACGTGAGCTGGGAATTGCCAATTGCGTGCCCGATCCTCCTTCGTAGCGTCCTTCGGCAAGTCGTAAATTAGCTCCTTGCCATCATTCCGTATTGCGACGACACGTTCCAATAGCGTTTCGTGGCCGCTTGAACTTCCGGACGAAGTCCCGCCGCCCATCTCGCTGGACGTCTCGTAGCTCTTCCGGATCTCCACCTCGTCGCCGACGGTCGAAGTCTGTGCAAATCCGGCGAACAGCGCGAAAAGCGCTGCAGCAATAACCAAGGATTGGGGTGCTTTCACTACCTAAGTATGTCGCGTCAAATGTCCGCTTTCAAGCTAAACAGCGAGGCTTTCGTGCATCTGGATTTGCAAGCGTAAGCCGCCGCCCCCTCAGCCTCCCGCCGCCTTCAGCGCCGGCTGCAGCTGCGCCCAATCGCCGACGTTCTCCAGCTTGCGGCCGTTGAGGATGAAGGTCGGGGTGCCGCTTACATTATATTGCTGGTTCGCCGCCTGATAACGATCGGCGATCGCCTGGATCGCCTTCTGGTCGGCGAGGCAGGCGCGCGCCTTGGCCTCGGGCAGGCCGCGCTGCTTGACGAAGTCGAGATAGCCCAGCCCTTGCGCGAAGCCGAGCGCGGTCTGCGGCGCGGGCTGGCCCTGCAGGCCGCGCGCCACTTGCTCGACATTGGCAAGCAAGGTCTGCTGGTTGCTCATCATCTGGTCGAGCATCGGGAAGAAGGCGTCGGGGTCGACGCAGTGGCCGAGCAAGGTCGGCGCCAGATCGAGCGCGCCGTGGATCGGATAGTCGCGGAACTCGTATGACAATTTGCCCTGCTTGATCAGCCCGTCCTTCAGCACGGGATAGCCTTCCGCGTCGAACTTCGCGCAATAGGGGCAGGCGCGCGAGCCATATTCGACGAGCTTCAGCGGCGCGTCGGGGTTGCCCATGCGATAGCCGCCTTCGGGCGTCGCGCTCACCACCTCGGTCCATTCCTTGCCCGCCGGCGGGGCCTTGCCAGCGACGGGCGCGGCGGCGGCCACGGTGGTGCCGCCGGTCGTGCCCTGCTGGCCACATGCCGCGAGCACGATTGCCCCGCTCAGTATCAGCCCCTTGCGCATCTTGCCTCCTTAACCCTTGAGTTTCGCCTTGAGCAGCGGCTCGAGCGTGGCCCAATCGCCCGCCTTCAGCTTATCGTCACCGATGAAGAAGCTCGGCGTGCCCGAAATCTTCTGCCACGCGGCCTGCGCCTGATCGGCGAGCTTCTGGTTCGCCTCGCGATCGGCGAAGCAGGCGGTGAGCTTGGCCGGGGTCGCGCCATAGCGGCCACCGATCGCGGTCAAGCCCGCCGCATCGGCCAGCTTCTGCAGCCGTTCGCCGAGCGGGCCTTTGAGCTTGGCGCCCTCGCCCTGGGCGAAGGTTGCGCCCTTGTCGAACCAGCTCGGCTGTTCGGCGAAGATCGTATCGACCGCCTCGAAATAGCGGCGCGGGCCGACGCAGCGCGCGACGATCGCGGCGGCAAGATCGAGCTGATCGCGCAAGGCCGGGCGCAGCTCCAGGCTCACCTTGCCCGCGGCGATCAGCGGCGCGAGCGCGTCCTTCGCCTCGCGAGAGAAAGCGGCGCAGTGCGGGCAGGTGAAGCTCGCATATTCAACCAGCTTCAGCTTCGCCGCCGGGTTGCCGCGTACGAAATAGCCCTCGGGAGTGCGCGTGGTCGCCACCGTCGTCGTGGCGGACTTGGCGGCCGCCGATTTGGCGACCGGCTTCTTCGCCGCCGGCGCCGCAATCGCCATCCCGCCGGCGAGCACCGCCAGCACCCCGAACCGAAAGATCATTCCTGGATTTCCCGCTTGGTCATATCGATCACCGGCGCGCCTTGGCTGGTCGCGACGCCCGCCGCAAGCGCCGAAAGCACCGCGCGCAGCTCGGGGTCGGCGATCGCGCGCAGACTGTTTCCCATTTCGAGGGGCACCGGCCGGAGCTGTCGCGCGGGGGGCGGCGCGGGCTTCGCCGGCAGCTCCCCGCTACGGATCGCGACCTTTGCAACCGCCTCGTATCCGAAGAAGCGGTTCACCCGCTCGATGATCTCCGGCACGATGTGCTGCATCATCGGCGCATGCGCTCCGCGCACCAGCAGGTGCAGCGTGCCGCCCGCCTTTTGGCCGCGCGGAAAGCGGATCGATTCGGGCACCGAGACGGCAGCGAAGCGTGGCCCGACGATCTCGCCCCAGCGGCTGACGACCGAGCTTTGCACGAAGCCGAACTTGCGGAAAGCAGCGCCCCCCACTTGCGGCAGCAGATCGGCGAGCGCGCGCGCCGGGCCACCCCGCGCGGGATCGATCGCTTTCAGATTGCCGCCGCTTTTGCTCATCGCCGCCGCTCATGCCATAGCGCGCCCGTGCCCGCCAAGCCGCTTGATCCCGCCAGCATCGCCCCCGCCCTGCTCGCCTGGTATGATACCCATGCGCGCGACCTGCCGTGGCGGGTGCGGGGCGGCGCGCGACCCGATCCATACCGGGTTTGGCTGAGCGAAGTGATGCTCCAACAAACGACGGTCGCGACTGTCCGCCCGCGCTTTACCGAGTTCGTCACGCGCTGGCCAAGCGTGGAGTCGCTCGCGGCGGCGGAGGATGCCGAACCGATGGCCGCCTGGGCAGGGCTCGGCTATTATGCCCGCGCCCGAAACCTGCTGGCGTGCGCACGGACCGTGGCGGCGCGGGGCGGCTTCCCAAGCGACGAGGCAGGGCTGCGCGAGTTGCCGGGCATCGGTGACTATACCGCCGCCGCGATCGCCGCGATCGCCTTCGGCGAGCGCGCGGTGGTGGTCGATGGCAATGTCGAGCGGGTCGTCGCGCGTCTGTTCGCTTGCGCCGAGACGCTTCCCGCCGCCAAGCCCGCGATCCGCGCGCTCACTGACCGGATCACGCCGAACGAGCGCCCGGGCGATTTCGCGCAGGCGATGATGGACCTGGGCGCGATGCTCTGCACCCCGCGCGCGCCGGCCTGCGCCCTGTGTCCCCTTACCGCCGCCTGCGCCGCGTACGTGGAAGGAGCGCCGGAGCGCTATCCGGGCAAAGCGCCCAAGGCCGCCAAGCCACAGCGTTACGGCACAGCCTTCTGGCTGGAACATGCCGGCCGGGTGCTGCTGATACGACGCCCGCCCAAGGGGCTGCTCGGGGGGATGCGCGCGCTGCCGACCGGGCTGTGGGGCGCCGCGCCGCCCGGCCTCGCTGGCGCGCCCCTGCCCGCCGCCTGGGCGGTGCGCCCTTCCCCGGCGCGCCATGTCTTCACCCATTTCCGGCTCGATCTGTCGCTCGCCGTCGCGACGCTTGCGGAGAGGCCGCCCGATTTGCCATCAACCGCCGAGTGGTGGCCGATCGACGCGCTCGACTCGGCCGGGCTGCCGACGGTCTTCGCCAAGGCCGCCGCGCTGAGGAGAGAAGAATGACCCGCCGTATCACCGTCCGCACGCTCGCGCTCACCCTGCCGCTGGTCGCTTTGCCCCTGGTCGCGGTCGAGGCGCGCCAGGCGCTCCGCCAGAGCGCGCCCGCGCCCACCCCCGCCACGCTCACCCAGTCGCGGGGCGTCGTCGATAGCTATGTCCGCCAGAACCGCGCGCCGGGCGTCGTCGCCGCGATCGGCCTGGGGCAGACGACCACGATCCTCAAGGCCGGCAAGCTGAGCTTCGAGGGCGCCGCCCCGCCCGCCGACGAAAACACGCTGTGGCGCGTCTATTCCATGACTAAGCCGATCACCGCGATGGCGGCGATGATCCTGATCGAGGAAGGCAAGCTCAAGCTCGATCAGCCGATCAGCGATTTTTTCCCGGCATACAAGAATATGCGCGTGCTGACCGATCCCGACAAAAGCCTCGAGTCGGTGCCCGCCAAGAACCAGATCACGGTGCGCCATCTGATGACGCACACGGCGGGCCTCGGCTATACCATCGTCACCAAGGGGCCGCTGCTGGCGGAGTATGAGAAGAACGGCATCACCCCCTTCACCAGCACCGTCGGCGCCGAGGTGCAGGCGCGCAAGGTCCGCCCGCCAAGCTTGCAAGCCTTCGCCGAACGCGTCGCGACGCTGCCGCTGATCGCCGAGCCCGGCACCAAATGGAGCTATTCGATCGGGCTCGACGTGCTGGGCGCGGTGATCGAGAAAGCGAGCGGGATGCCGTTCGACAGCTTCCTGCAAACCCGCATCTTCACCCCGCTGAAGATGAACAGCACCTATTTCCAGGTGCCGGCGGCTGACGCGAGCCGGCTGATCACCGGCTATGCCTTTTTCGGCGAGAACCCCATCCCGATCGATCCCGGCGCGCAGAGCGCCTATCTTCAGCCGCCAAGCTTCCTCTATGGCGGTGCGGGCCTGGTGATGTCGGCGGCGGATTATGACCGCTTTCTCCACATGCTCCAGAATGGCGGCGAGCTGGATGGCGCGCGGATAATGAAGCCGCAGACGGTCACGCTAGCGCTATCGAACCTGCTGCCGGCGGGCGTCACTTATCCGGGGGCGGTGCCCAACACCGGTGGCGCGCCCGGCCCGTCGCAGGGCTTTGGCGCGGGCGGCTCGGTCTATCTGGTCGATATGCCCGGCGGCCCGAGCAAGGGCACTTATGGCTGGGGCGGCGCCGCCGGCACCATCGCCTGGGTCGATCGCGCGCGCCAGCTGCGGGTGACGGTGATGGTGAACTACATCCCCGGCGAGCGCTGGCCGCTGCGCAGCGATTTCAGCAAGGCGTTCTACGCCGATATCACGCGGTGATCATGCCCGGTTTTACCGGCGGCACGCTCGATCGTGCCGACCGGTTGCGCCACGATGCCGAGGCGCTCGCGGCGGCGCAGAGCGATTGGCGCGCGCGGCTGCTGGTGCTCGATGCGTTCGATCCGGTGCTCGACGGCGAGGGCCAGCTGAGCTGGACGAGCCTTGCCGATGCGCCCGACGGCGCCGAGCTGGTGCTGCTCGGCCTCGGCGAGCGCGAGCGGCCGCATTTCGCGGCGTTGCTGCCCGGGGCCCGCGTGCCGGCGGGGCGGTCGCTGCGGTTGTTCGCGATGCTGGGGGCGATGGCACCCGGCGAAGCGGCGACTTATGCCGCAGCGCGCAGCCTGCTCGATTGGCACAGCCGCCACGGCTTCTGTGCCAATTGCGGGCAACCGACCGCGATATTCCGCGCCGGCTGGGCGCGGCGCTGCGACGCCTGCGGGACCGAGCATTTTCCGCGCGTCGATCCGGTGGTGATCATGCTCGCCGAGCATCAGGGCAGCTGCCTGCTCGGCCGCCAACCCGCCTGGCCCAAGGGGCGCTATTCGGCACTCGCCGGGTTTCTGGAAGTGGGCGAATCGATCGAGGAAGCGGTCGCGCGCGAGCTGTTCGAGGAGGCGGGCGTCCGTGTCTCCGGCGTGCGCTACATCGCGAGCCAGCCCTGGCCGTTCCCCAGCTCGCTGATGATCGCCTGTGTCGGCGCTGCCGAGGACGATGCGATCACGCTCGATACACACGAGCTGGAGGATGCCTTCTGGGCGACCCGCGGTGAGGTGCGCGCGGCGCTTGCCGGCGATCCGGGCGCGCGCTTCCTGGCGCCGCCGCCTTATGCCATCGCCCACACGCTGCTGAGCGCCTGGGCCGAAGCCGGCTGAGCCGGATCCCCACCCGCATTGCCTCGCCGCCGCGCGCCGCCTAAAGCCCCCGCCATGCGCATCACCGACGCCGAGATCGAGCTTGCCGAGCGCTGCGCCGAGGCAGCGCGCAACGTTATCCGCCCCTATTTCCGCGCCGCCCATGGGCTGGAGGTAAAGGGCGATCAATCCCCCGTCACGCTCGCCGATCGCGAGGCCGAGGCCGCGATCCGCCGCCTGATCGAGGCACGCTTCCCCGATGACGCGATCATCGGCGAGGAATATGGCGCCAAGCCTGGTAAATCGGGCCGCGCCTGGGTGCTCGACCCGATCGACGGCACCCGCGCCTTCATCGCCGGGCGGCCGATCTTCGGCACGCTGATCGCGCTGGTGGTGGAAGGCTGGCCGCTGCTCGGCGTGATCGACCAGCCGATCCTCGGCGAGCGCTGGCTGGGGGTGACGGGGCGGCCGACCCTGTTCAACGGCAAGCCCGCCGAGACCCGGCCCTGCGCGGCGCTGGGCGAGGCGCTGCTCGCGACCACCTCGCCCGCCTTGTTCAACGACGATCAGCTCCACGCCTTCGAGCATCTTGATGCCAAGGTCTATTCGACGATCCTGGGGGGCGATTGCTACAACTACGGCACGGTCGCGAGCGGCTGGTGCGACATCGTCGTCGAAGCCGGGCTGAAGCTCCATGATTTCGCGGCGCTGGTGCCGGTGGTGGAAGGTGCCGGGGGCCGCATGTGCGACTGGTCGGGCGATCCGCTGACGGAGAACAGTCGCGGCGAAGTGATCGCGGCGGGCGATCCGGCGCGGATCGAGGAAATTGTCGAAAGCCTCGCCTGCCGGGGCCATTGACGCTACCCACTCCCTTGCCTTTCCCGCGCGTTTCGACTAACGGCGCACGCTTCCCGCGATATTCGAGGAACGGACCGGCGAATCTGGGCTGCCGTGGCCGTTCGTAATCGTCGCGACAGTACAGGAGACGAAAATGCCCAAGCTCAAGACCAAGAGCGGTGTGAAGAAACGCTTCAAGATCACCGCCACCGGCAAGATCAAGCACGGCGTCGCCGGCAAGCGCCACCGGCTGATCAGCCACAACGCCAAGTATATCCGCCAGAATCGCGGCACCAGCGTGCTGTCGGACGCGGACACCAAGACCGTGAAGGCCTGGGCGCCTTACGGCCTGAATTGAGGGAGACGCAGTAAATGGCACGCGTGAAACGGGGTGTTACCACCCACGCCAAGCACAAGCGGATCCTGGATCAGGCCAAGGGCTATTATGGCCGCCGCAAGAACACGATTCGCATCGCCCGCCAGGCGGTGGAGAAGGCCGGGCAATACGCCTATCGCGACCGCAAGGTTAAGAAGCGCTCGTTCCGCGCGCTGTGGATCCAGCGCATCAACGCGGGCGTGCGCGCCGAAGGCCTCACCTATTCTCAGTTCATGCACGGGCTGAAGCTCGCGGGCGTCGAACTCGATCGGAAGGTGCTTGCCGACATCGCGATGCACGAGAGCGAGGCGTTTAGCGCCCTGGTCGCGCAGGCGAAGGCGGCGCTGCCTCAGGCCGCCTGAGCCACAGCCACGCGACACGGAATTGAGGCGTCGGTGGGCAACCACCGGCGCCTTTTTCTTGGGCCGAAGGCTTGACCCCGCCCCCCGAACTGGGGTTCGAGCCGCACAGCAACAGGACGACCCGCATGACCTACACCGAAGCCCTGCACGCCGCGCTGCTCGCCCGGATCGACGCCGCCCACAGCCCCGAGGCGATCGAGGCGGTGCGGGTGGAGGCGCTCGGCAAATCGGGCAGCGTCACCGCGCTGCTCAAGACGCTGGGCGCCCTCTCCCCCGAGGAGCGCCAGAGCGTCGCCCCGCGCATCCACGCGTTGCGCGAGGGCGTCACCGCCGCGCTCGCCGCCAAGAAGGACGTGCTCGATCGCGCCGCGCTCGACGCCCGGCTCGCGGCGGAAACGCTCGACATGACGCTGCCGGCCGAGCCGCAGCCGATGGGCAGCATCCACCCGGTGAGCCAGGTGATGGACGAGCTCGCCGAAATCTTCGCCGATCTGGGCTTCGCGGTCGCGACCGGTCCGGAGATCGAGGACGACTGGCACAATTTCACCGCGCTCAACATCCCCGAGACGCACCCCGCGCGGGCGATGCACGACACCTTCTATTTCCCCGATCGCGCCGGCGACGAGCGCCGCTGGCTGCTGCGCACCCACACCAGCCCGGTGCAGATCCGCACCATGCTCAACCAGAAGCCGCCCATCCGCATCATCGCGCCGGGCCGCACCTATCGTTCGGATTCGGACGCGACCCACACGCCGATGTTCCATCAGGTGGAGGGGCTGGTGATCGACAAGGGCATTACCCTTGGCCATTTGAAATGGACGCTGGAGACCTTCCTGCGCGCCTTTTTCGAGCGCGACGATGTGCAGCTCCGCCTGCGCCCCAGCTATTTCCCGTTCACCGAGCCCTCGGCTGAGGTCGACGTGAGCTATAGCCTGGTCAACGGCAAGCGCGTGATCGGCGGCGGCGGCAATGGCGGCGGCTTCATGGAAGTGCTCGGCAGCGGCATGGTCCACCCCAAGGTGATCGCCGCCTGCGGGCTCGATCCCGATGAGTGGCAGGGCTTCGCGTTCGGCTGCGGCATCGATCGGCTGGCGATGCTGAAATATGGCATGGACGATCTGCGCGCCTTCTTCGACGGCGATCTGCGCTGGTTGAAACATCATGGCTTTGGCGTGCTCGACGTGCCGACGCTTTCGGGAGGGGTTGGCGCATGAAGTTCACGCTTTCCTGGCTGAAGGAGCATCTGGAGACTGCGGCGCCGCTGGAGGCGATCGTGGCGGCGCTCACCCGGATCGGACTCGAGGTGGAGGGGGTGGCAGACCCCGCCGCCGCGCTCGCGGGCTTCCGGATCGCGCGCGTGCTCTCCGCCGAGCGCCATCCGCAGGCGGACAAGCTGCAAGTGCTGATTGTCGAAACCGGCGAGGGGGCGCCGTTGCAAGTCGTGTGCGGCGCGCCCAATGCCCGCGCCGGGCTGGTCGGCGTTCTGGGCACGCCGGGCGCGGTGGTGCCCGCCAACGGCATGGCGCTAAAGGTTGCCGCCGTGCGCGGGGTCGAATCCAATGGCATGATGTGCAGCGCGCGCGAATTGCAGCTGGGCGAGGATCATGACGGCATCATCGAGCTCCCCGCCGATGCGCCCGTCGGCACCGCCTTCGCGGATTATGCTGGCTTGGCCGATCCGGTGATCGACGTGTCGGTCACCCCCAACAAGCAGGATTGCATGGGCGTGCGCGGGATCGCTCGCGATCTGGCGGCGGCGGGGCTCGGCACGCTGAAGCCGCTGGTGGTCAACCCGGTCGAGGGGAGCGGGCCGGGGCCGGATGTGCGCACCGATGATCCAGACGGCTGCCCCGCCTTCTTTGCGCAGGCCGTGCGGGGCGTCAGCAACCGCCCCGCGCCCGATTGGATGACGCGCCGGCTGAAGGCGGTGGGGCTGAACCCCAAATCGGCGCTGGTCGACATCACCAACTATGTGATGCTCGATCTCGGCCGCCCGCTGCACGTGTACGACATGGCCACGCTCGACGGCCCGCTCGTCGCGCGCAAGGCACGCGAGGGCGAGAGCCTCGTCGCGCTCAACTGCAAGAACTATGCGCTCGATGCCACGATGACGGTGATCGCCGACGATGCCGCCGTCCACGATATCGGCGGCATCATGGGCGGCGAGCATTCGGGAGTGGGCGAAAGCACCACCGATGTGCTCATCGAATGCGCCTATTTCGATCCCGAGACAATCGCGCGCACGGGGCAAAAGCTCGCGCTCACCAGCGACGCGCGTCAGCGCTTCGAGCGCGGAGTCGATCCGGCGTTCCTGGAGGATGGGCTGGCGATCGCGACGCGGCTGGTGCTCGATCTGTGCGGCGGCACGGCTAGCGGCGTTACCCACGCCGGCCAGCCGCCCGCGCTCGCGCGAACGATCGGCTATGATCCCGCGCTCGCGGAAAAGCTGGGCGGGTTGGCGGTAGCGGAGGATCGCCAGCGCGACATCCTCGAATCGCTGGGCTTCTCGGTCAGCGGCGATTGGCAGGTGACGGTGCCGACCTGGCGGCGCGACGTCGACGGCCCCGCCGATCTGGTCGAGGAAGTGATCCGCATCCAGGGGATCGACCTTGTTCCCTCAACACCCCTGCCCCGCGTGCCCGGCGTCGCCAAGCCGACCGCGACGCCCGAGCAGAAGCTCGAACGCCGCCTGCGCCGCGCCGCCGCCGCGCGCGGGCTAAGCGAGGCGGTGACGTGGAGCTTTCTCCCCGAGCGTGAAGCGGCGGTATTCGGCGGCAGCGCCTGGGTGCTCGCCAATCCGATCAGCGAGGATTTGAAGGCGATGCGCCCCTCGCTGCTCCCCGGCCTGTTGAGCGCGGCGGCTCGCAACCTGAAACGCGGCGCGACGGGAGTGCGGCTGTTCGAGCTGGGCCGGCGATATCTGGCCGAGGGCGAGCATCCGACGCTCGGGCTGGTGCTGGCGGGCGAGGCCACGCCGCGCGGCTGGCGCCAGGGCAAGGCGCGCGGCTTCGACGCGTTCGACGCCAAGGCGCTCGCGCTCGCGCTGCTGGGCGAGGCCGGCGCGCCGGTCGACAACTGCCAAGTGTTCGGCGAGGCGGGCGAGGCCTGGCACCCCGGCCAATCGGGCACCTTGCGGCTGGGGCCGAAGACCGTGCTCGCGCGCTTCGGGACGCTGCACCCGCTGACGCTGAAGGCGTTCGACTTGAGCGGCACGGTCGCGGCGGCCGAAATCTATCTCGATGCCATCCCCGCCAAGCGCGGCACGGGCGGCTTCATGCGGCCGGCCTATGCCCCGCCCGCCTTGCAGGCGGTGACGCGCGACTTCGCCTTCCTCGTCCCCGCCGATCTCGCCGCCGACGCGCTGGTGCGCGCGGTGAAGGGCGCCGACAAGGCAGCGATCACCGCGGCGCGGCTGTTCGACATGTTCGCCGGCGCAGGCGTTCCCGAAGGGCAAAAAAGCCTCGCCGTCGAAGTAACGCTGCAACCGGGCGAGAAGAGCTTCACCGATGCCGAGCTGAAAGCGATCGCCGACAAGGTGGTCGCGGCGGCGGCGAAGCTGGGGGCGGTGTTGAGGGGGTAGCGCACCTCCTCCCCTCTTCCCCGGCGAAGGCCGGGGCCCAGTTTCACCGCGATCGGCCATCGCGCGACACAATCGGCAACGCACGCTGCTGGGCCCCGGCCTTTGCCGGGGTAGAACGAACCGGTTGATTCGCAGCGGCATTTAGGAACAACCCGATCCCACCACCAAGGGAGCCGACATGACCGACTGGATCACGATCACCTCCGGCGCGCTCACCGCCGCGATCAACCCGCTCGGCGCCGAGCTCTCCTCGCTCACCGACTCCCAAGGCCGCGAGCTGATGACCGATGCCGACCCGGCCTTCTGGACGGGCCGCGCGCCGTTACTCTTTCCGGTCATCGGGCGCTGCCATGATGATCGCATCCTGATCGACGGCGCGGCATATCCGATGCCCAAGCACGGCTTCGCCCGCCGCAGTGCCTTCGCGCTGATCGAGCATCAAGCCGAGCGCGCCCTGTTTCGGCTGGAGGACAGCGCCGAGACGCGCGCCGCCTACCCCTTCGCCTTCCGGCTCGACGCGAGCTTTGCCATCGAGGACGCGACGCTCACCACGACGATCAGCCTGCACAATCCCGGCGACCGCCCGCTGCCCGCGAGCTTCGGCTTCCACCCCGCCTTCGCCTGGCCGCTGCCCTATGGTGCTGCTCGGGAGGCGCACAGCATGGTATTCGACGCGCACGAGCCCGGCCTGCTCACCCGGATCACGCCAGAGGGCTACAGCACGGCGCCGGTTCGCCCCAGCCCGGTCGAAGGCGACACGCTGCCCCTGGCTGACGCCCTGTTCGAGGATGATGCGCTGGTGTGGAACCCGGTCGCCTCGCGCGGCCTGTGTTATGGCCCGCCGCAAGGGCCGTGGCTCGACATCGCCTGGGATGCGCCCCGGCTGGGGGTGTGGACCAAGCCGGGCGCCCGCTTCGTCTGCGTCGAGCCGTGGTATGGGCTCGCGGATCCGGAAGGGTTTGGCGGCGAGTTCCGCGAGAAGCCAGGGGTGTTTCAGGTGGCGCCGGGCGAGACTTGGCGGTGTGCGATGCGGGTGGGGTTGGTCGCGTAGAAGAAGAAGGCCCTCACCCCACCCTCTCCCGTAAACGGGAGAGGGCTTTCAAGTCGTTCTTTTTCCAGCCCTCTCCCGCTGGCGGGAGAGGGTGGGGTGAGGGCACCTCCTTCCCCCCTAGCGCCGCCCACCAAATTCGCTATCGCAGCGCGCCATGACTTCCCCCCGCCGCACCTTCGCGATCATCTCCCACCCCGACGCCGGCAAGACGACGCTCACCGAAAAGCTGCTCTATTTCGGCGGCGCGATCCATCTCGCGGGCGAGGTGAAGGCGCGCGGGCAGAACCGCCGCGCCCGCTCGGACTGGATGAAGATCGAGCAGCAGCGCGGCATCTCGGTCACCAGCTCGGTGATGACCTTCGAGCGCGACGGCATCACCTTCAACCTGCTCGACACGCCGGGCCACGAGGATTTCAGCGAAGACACCTATCGCACCCTCACCGCCGTCGACTCCGCCGTCATGGTGATCGACGCGGCCAAAGGGATCGAGCCACAGACGCGCAAGCTGTTCGAAGTGTGCCGGCTGCGCTCGGTGCCGATCATCACCTTCGTCAACAAGGTCGACCGCGAAGGGCGTGACCCCTTCGCGCTGCTCGACGAGATCGCCGACATGCTCGCGCTCGATGTGTGCCCGATGAGCTGGCCGGTCGGGATGGGCGGCACCTTCCAGGGCATCCTCAACTTCGCGACCGGCGCCATCGCCCGGCCCGAGGGCGACAGCCGCAACTTCCAGGGCAAGGTGGAGGCCGGCGCCGCGCTGCCCGAGGATGTCGCCGAAGCGGTCGAACTCGCCCAGGCGGGCTATCCCGAATTCGACGCCCAGGCTTATCGGCATGGCGACCTGACGCCGGTTTATTTCGGCTCCGCGCTCAAGGATTTCGGCGTCGCCGAACTGATCGAGGCGCTCGCCACCCATGCGCCGGGGCCGCGCCCGCAACCCGCCGAACCCGCCTCCGTCGCGCCCGAGTCGCCGCAGGTAACCGGCTTCGTCTTCAAGGTGCAGGCGAACATGGACCCGCAGCACCGCGACCGCATCGCCTTCATGCGGCTCTGTTCGGGCACCTTCCGCCGGGGGATGAAGCTCACCCCCACCGGTCACGGCAAGCCAATCGCGATCCACTCGCCGATCCTGTTCTTCGCGCAGAATCGCGAACTGGCCGACGAGGCCTATCCGGGCGACATCATCGGTATCCCCAATCACGGCACGTTGCGCGTTGGGGATACCTTGTCCGAGCGCGCCGATGTGCGCTTCACCGGGCTTCCCAATTTCGCCCCCGAAATCCTGCGCCGCGTCGCCCTGAAAGACCCAACCAAGACCAAGCAGCTGCGCAAGGCGCTCGACGACATGGCCGAGGAAGGGGTGACGCAGGTCTTCTACCCCGAAATCGGCTCGAACTGGATCATCGGCGTCGTCGGCCAGCTGCAACTGGACGTGCTGATTTCGCGCCTGGAGGCGGAGTATAAGGTCGCTGCAGGGCTGGAGCCCGCGCCGTTCGATACCGCCCGCTGGGTCTCCGCCGAAAGCCCGGCCGATCTGGAACATTTCGCGAGCCTCAACCGCGGCGCGATGGCGAAGGACCGCGACGGCAATCCGGTCTTCCTGGCGAAATCGGCGTGGGAAGTGGGCTATGTGCAGGATCGCTATCCCAAGGTGATGTTCGCGGCGACGCGCGAACGCTGATCGCCTTTAGCATCCCCCGATCGTTGGAAGCGCATCATGCGCGCGCCTCTCGCCCTGCTCCTGCTCCTCCCCACCCCCGCCTTGGCGCAGGAGGAAGTGGTCGTGCTCGGCACGCCGCTCAAGGCGCCACCCGGCACCCCGGCCTATGGCGCGGTCACCATCGCGCGCGCGCGGCTGCTCGACGACGCCTCGGGCCGGATCGAGAATGCACTGCGCGATGTCGCGGGGTTCCAGCAATTCCGCCGCAGCGACAGCCGTTCCGCCAACCCCAGCGCGCAAGGCGTGACGCTGCGCGCGCTTGGCGGCAACGCGACCAGCCGTGCGCTGGTGCTGCTCGATGGCGTTCCGATCGCCGATCCGTTTTTCGGCTATGTCCCATTCAACGCGCTGGTGCCGGATAGCCTCGCCCGGGTACGGATCACGCGCGGCGCGGGCACGGGACCGTTCGGCGCCGGTTCGGTCGCGGGTGTGATCGAGCTCGAAAGCGCCGGCCGCGCCGATCTCGACACCGTGAGCGGTACGGCGGAGGGCGGCAGTTTCAACAGCCAGCGCCTCACCGCCACCGCCGCCCCCGGCCTTGGGCGCGGCTTCGCGGTACTCGGCGGGCGCTGGGAGCGCTCGGACGGTTTCTTCTCCACCCCGCCCGAGCAGCGCACGCCCGCCACCGCGCGCGCTGCTTATGAGAATTGGAGCGCGAGCGCCCGCGCCGTCACCCCGCTCGGCCCCCGAACCGAATTGCAGGGCCGGCTCACCCTGTTTCGCGACGATCGCACGCTCCGCTTCCAGGGCGCGACCAGCTTCGCCGAGGGGCAGGATGCGAGCGTGCGCGTGCTCCATCGCGGGCGGTGGCAGGTGGATGCGATCGCCTATCTCCAGGCGCGCGACTTCGGCAATCGGGTGATCTCCGCGACCAGCTTTCGCCTGACGCTCGACCAGCGCCATACCCCGGCAACCGGCTATGGCGGCAAGCTGGAGCTGCGCCCCCCGGTCGGACGCGACCATCTGCTGCGCATCGGATTCGATCTGCGCGGTGCCGAGGGGCAGCTTTACGAGGATGCCTACGCCGCGAGCGGCGCGGTCACCGCTCGGCGCACCGCGGGCGGGGGCACACTCACGCTTGGCGGCTATGCGGAGGATGATTGGACGCTGGGCCCACTCGTGCTCACCGGCGGGGTACGGCTCGATCGCTGGACGATCAGCGGCGGCTTTTTCCGCGAGCAAGGCACCACCGACACGCGTTTTCCCGCGCGTGAGGGCACCGAGCTGACCGGGCGCGCGGGGCTGTTGTGGCGCGTCGCGCCGCCGCTTGCCGTGCGCGCGGCGGGCTATACCGGCTTCCGCCTGCCGACGCTCAACGAGCTTTACCGCCCTTTCGTCGTCTTCCCGGTAACGACCCGCGCCAATCCCGATCTCGCGCCAGAACGGCTGCGTGGCGGCGAGCTGGGCCTGGAACTGAGCGCGGGGCCACTCCGCGCGGGCCTCACCGGCTTCTATAACCGGCTGGAGGGAGCGATCGGCAACGTCACCCTCTCGCCCACCTTGCGCGAGCGGCGCAACCTGCCCGCGATCGCGACGCGCGGGATCGAGGCAAACTTCAGCGTAGCGCGCGGCCCCTGGTCGCTCAGCGCGAGCTATGCCTATAGCGATGCGCGGGTAGAGGCGCCGGGCACCGCGCTCGACCGCCGCCGCCCGGCGCAGAGCCCGGTCCACGCCGCGAGCGCGACGCTCGGCTGGGCGCGCGCCGGATGGGGGCTGAGCACCACGCTGCGCCATCTCGGCGCGCAGTTCGAAGACGATCTGGAAGCCGACCGGCTACCGCCCGCGACCACGATCGACGCGGTCGCGCGCTTGCCGATCGCCCGGCAAGTGTCGATCGTGCTGCGCGGCGAGAACCTCGCCGATGCCCGCGTTGTCACCCGCAATTCGGGCGGGAGCATAGACCTGGGCACCCCGCGCGTGCTCTGGCTGGGGGTGCGCGTCAGGCGCTGAAGCGCGCTCGGCGCGCGACCGCCCTACCCGGCCATTGCTGGCAACAGCTCTTCCAGCTGCGCCAGCTGCTCGCTCCAGCCGCCGGTGCTGCCCGAGGCGATGGCTTCGTCCAGCGCTGCCTCGCTCGGATAGAGATCACGCACCGTTACCAGAGTCTGGTCGCCGCGCGCTTCGAAACTGGCGGTGGTCACCGGCCCGGCCTCGCTCTCGTCATTGGTCCAGACGATCCGTTCGAGCGGAACCACCTCCTGATAGGTGCCGAAAAAGGTCATCGTCTGGCCGGAGGCCTGATGGTGCATCTCCAGCCGGTAGCTGCCGCCGGTGCGGATATCCATTTCGAAGCCCAGAATGGTGATGCCGAACGATGCAGGGATCCACCAGCGCCGGAACAATTCGGGCGTGGTCCACGCCTTGAACACCAGCGGCAGTGGGCCGTTGACCAGCCGCGTGACGACCAGCTCCCGCGCCCCCTGGCGCTCGACATGCGTTTCATTCGTCGCGCTTGTGTCCATTGTCCTGCTCCTTCTTGAGTTCACCGACCAAGGCATCGAGTTGCCCGAAACGCGCTTCCCAGATCTGGCGCTGCGCCTCGATCCACGCGGCCGCGGCTTCGAGTCCCTGCCCGCTCACCCGGCAGGTGCGCACTCGCCCGCGCTTCTCGCTCACGACGAGCCCCGCCGCCTCGAGCACGCGGACATGCTTGCGCATCCCCGTCAGCGTCAGCCCGAACTGCGCCGCGAGCGCGGTGATCGAGGCGTCCGCCCGCGCCAGGCGCTCGAGCACGCCCCGCCGCGTGGCATCGGCCAGCGCGGCGAAGGCGGCATCGAGTGGCAAGGGTAAAGACTGAACCATGTGGTTCACTATTAAAGCCGACCGGCCGGCGATGCAAGCACACCGAGCAGCCCCCCGGGGAGCGCGCGCAAAAGAAAAAGGGGCCCGGTCGCCCGAGCCCCTTTCGTTTTTTCAGCCGAAGCCGAAGCGCTTAGAGCGATTTCGAGGCAGGTGGAATCACCTGCCGGCTCGGAAATCGCGGATAAACAAAAGCCTAGAGCGGCGATCCGATTTTATCGGATCGAAAACCGCTCTAGTCGCGGTCGCCCGTCAGGAAGGCGGGGGCGAATTCGGGCGCCGGCGCGTCATCGCCGTCACGCTCGCGACGCGAGCCGCGGCCCTCGCGCCGACGGCCGCCGCCCTCGCCGCGCTCGCCACGGTCACGACCGCCACGATCACCCCGATCGCCGCGACCGCCCCGGTCACCGCGATCGCCACCCTCGCGCGGCGCGCGCGCCGGGCGCGAGTCTTCCAGCTCGGCGCCGGTTTCCTGATCGACGACGCGCATCGACAGGCGCACCTTGCCGCGCTGATCGATCTCCAGCACCTTCACCTTCACCTGCTGGCCTTCGCTCAGCACGTCGCTCACCTTCTCGACGCGCTCATTCTTGATCTCGCTGACGTGGACCAGCCCGTCGCGCCCGCCCATGAAGTTCACGAAGGCGCCGAAATCGACGAGGTTCACGACCTTGCCGGTGTAGATCTTGCCGACTTCGGGCTCCTCGACGATGCCCTTGATCCAGGCGATCGCCGCCTCGATCTGCGCAGCGTCCGACGACGAGACCTTGATCACGCCCTCGTCGTCGATATCGACCTTGGCGCCGGTGGTGGCGACGATCTCGCGGATCACCTTGCCGCCGGTGCCGATCACGTCGCGGATCTTCGACTTGTCGATGGTGATCGTCTCGATGCGCGGCGCGTGCGCGCTCAGCTCAGTGCGGACTTCGCCCAAAGCCTTGGCCATTTCGCCAAGGATATGCGCGCGACCGTC
>FRDC01001350.1_pt1 | contig 19269 bp, 19 predicted proteins | sample 1106171 | NCBI WGS metagenome assembly FRDC01 (sample SAMEA3930566, study PRJEB13176) | freshwater metagenome | biome: Drinking water system; feature: drinking water; material: water | place: Singapore | collected 2014-12-20 | reverse complement strand
ACTCAACCAGGAGGTCTCACTTGGCCAGCTTCCGCAAAGATCTCGAAAAGGCTCCCGGCGAAGGTATCCCTTCACTGGAAGATATGGAATCGGGGAAGTTAGTGGGTGCTGTCCTCCCTATGTCCGAACAGGCACAAACACAGATGCGGAATAGCATTGAAGTTATTGATTACCTCTTGAATCAAGAGCGTGTGGTCTGGAGCTAGGTTTTTCGGCTACGCTTTTATTCTCCTTCCCGTTTCCTTCAAGGACATCCCCACAACAACTCATGGCCCGATAGGGGTCTTCCCATGCACCAAGCCTTTTTGTAAGGCTCAGGCCTTTCGTTCGACGTATGGCTATCGCATGCTTGAGCAGAAAGTCAGAACGTCCGAATAGGAGAGTGGCATGACGGGAGTCGAGGTACTCGCGTTCAAGGTGTTGGAACGAGTCTCGCTCCACGGACCGATACAACTGGAAGAATTGGGAGCATTGTTGCCGGCTTACACATGGAATCAACTGTTTGCGGCGGTCGATTGGCTCAGCCGGGAGGGGAGACTTGAGATTCAACATCCGGACCGCTGCACCTACGTCGTGCGGCTCCAGATACATTCCTAAGGGAACGGCGAATTTCCATCGTGGCAGTCGGGGTTGCCAAGTTAACATTGTTGGAGTGGGATAGTTGATTTGGGAGTGGGATGGGCGCATCGTAGTGATGCGATACCCCATCGGTGCGACGCTGTCGCGCGCCGGCCCTGATCGATTCTTCGGATGAGGGTTCGTATGGTGAGAGCAACTCAGATGTCGTCCCCGTCACAGCCCCGTCGATCAGCTGAACAGCAGCGCCTTGAAGAAGATGCCCGCCGCAAAGATCATTGGAAGCGGTGGGGGCCCTATCTGAGTGAGCGTGCGTGGGGGACTGTGCGTGAGGACTACAGCCCACACGGAACTGCTTGGGAAGCCTTTCCTCACGACCATGCCCGTTCACGCGCGTATCGCTGGAACGAAGACGGACTGGCCGGCATTTCCGATCGTCACCAAAATATCTGCTTCGCCGTTGCTCTTTGGAACGGGCGAGACCCTATTCTGAAGGAACGGGTGTTTGGGCTTACGGGCAATGAAGGGAACCATGGCGAAGACGTCAAGGAGTATTACTTCTATCTCGATTCGACTCCGACCCACTCCTACATGAAGTACCTCTATAAGTATCCGCAGGCCGAATTTCCTTATACGAAGCTCGTCGAGGAAAATCGTCGGCGCGGACGCGGGGACTTGGAATACGAACTAATCAACACTGGTGTCTTCGATGAGAATCGCTACTTTGATATCGTCGTAGAGTATGCCAAGGCCACGCCCGAAGACCTACTCATCCGCATCCAGGTTGTCAACCATGGGCCCGATCCTGCTGAGCTAACACTCCTGCCCACCCTCTGGTTCCGGAACACATGGTCCTGGGGCCTCGATGCGCGCCGGCCAAGAATGCGTGAAGGAGAAGCCGTCAAGGGGATGAGCGTGATCGAGTTGGACCACGAGTACTACGGCCGACGCTGCCTATGGTATGAGCGGCAGCCGGCGTTGCTGTTCACGGAGAATGAGACAAACAGCCGTCGGCTCTACGGTGATCCGGATGGGGCCCGTTATGTCAAGGATAGCTTTCACAACTACGTTGTACATGGCGATAAGGAAGCAGTAAACCCGGATAAAGTCGGCTCAAAGGCTGCCGCTCACTACACACTCACACTGGCTCCTGGCGCATCGGATACCGTCCGGCTGCGTTTGACGAACGAGGTTGGTGAGCAAGGACTTTCACGCGAATGGTTCGACGCGATATTCAAACAGCGGATTCAAGAAGCCAACGAATTCTATGACAACCTCGCGCCGCCCGATCTTTCCGAAGATGCACGGCGCGTGCAACGACAAGCCTTCGCCGGCCTTCTCTGGAGCAAGCAATTCTACCACTACGAGATCAAGCGCTGGCTCACGGGGGATCCGGGCATGCCGGAACCCCCGCGTGAGCGGCTCCGCGGCCGCAACGCCGACTGGACGCATCTGTACAACGCCGACGTGATCTCGATGCCGGACAAATGGGAATATCCCTGGTATGCCGCTTGGGATCTGGCATTCCACTGTATTCCGCTGGCCATTGTCGATTCGACCTTTGCCAAAGAGCAGCTCATTCTGATGCTTCGTGAATGGTATATGCATCCGAATGGGCAAATTCCTGCCTACGAATGGGCGTTCGGCGACGTCAATCCTCCGGTCCATGCCTGGGCCGCCTGGCGTGTCTACAAGATCGAGAAAAAACGGAACGGTGCCGGCGATCGGGTCTTTCTCGAACGCGTGTTCCATAAGCTGCTGTTGAATTTCACTTGGTGGGTGAATCGGAAAGACGCTGAAGGGAAGAACATCTTTCAGGGAGGCTTCCTGGGGCTCGACAATATCGGTGTATTCGATCGGAGCGCGCCATTGCCAACCGGCGGTCATATCGAACAGTCGGATGCGACGAGCTGGATGGGCATGTATTGTCTCAACATGCTTTCGATCGCGCTAGAGCTGGCGCGGGAAAATCGGGCGTACGAGGACGTCGCCAGCAAATTCTTTGAGCATTTCGTCTACATCTGCAGGGCCATGAACAACATCGGCGGTGAGAAAATCGAACTTTGGAATAAGGAGGACGGATTTTTCTACGATGTCCTGCATCTTCCGGATGGGCGGACGCTGCCTTTGAAGGTGCGGTCTCTGGTCGGACTCATCCCACTCTTTGCGGTGGAAACATTGGATTCTGAACTGATCGACAGCCTGCCCAGATTTAAACACCGCATGCAGTGGTTCATTGAAAACCGGCCGGACTTCAGCGCCCACGTGGAAACGCAATCACATGACGGGGGGGTACGGCGGTTTCTCTCGCTGGTCAATCGAACGCGGCTGAAATCGGTCCTGCGGTATATGCTGGATGAAGAGGAATTCCTCTCTCCCTACGGCATCCGTGCCCTATCACGCTACCATAAGGAACATCCCTATCTACTTTCAGCGATGGGAATGGATTATCGAGTGGGTTATGAGCCGGCCGAATCGAGCACCGGACTCTTCGGCGGCAATTCGAACTGGCGTGGCCCGATCTGGTTCCCCGTCAATTATCTGCTGATCGAATCGCTCCAGAAGTTCCATTACTTCCTCGGCGATGAATACAAAGTCGAATATCCGGTCAGATCCGGTCGGTCGATTTCCTTGAATGAAGTAGCTGCGGAGTTATCGCGACGGCTGACGCACATCTTTCTCCGTGACCAAGCCGGACGACGTCCAGTTTTCGGGGGCATTGAGAAGTTTCAAGAAGATCCATCCTGGCACGACGCGATTCCCTTCTATGAGTACTTCCATGGTGACAATGGGGCCGGTATTGGCGCGAGTCATCAGACGGGATGGACGGGTCTTGTGGCAAAGTTGATTCAGCAGTCGGGAGAGTGACGGAGTCATCAGCAGTCAGCAATCAGCCAGGATGAAGTACGGTTGTACCTTCCTGAAGCTGGAGATTGACAGCTGAATGCGCAAAGATTGACATGAAGATCGATGCCCAAGATTGTCAGAATCTCGACCGAGCCCTGAGTCTTGAATGGCTCGAAACCAATGGCCGGGGCGGGTTTGCTTCGGGCACCGTCGCAGGCGCCAATACGCGCCGCTACCACGCGCTGTTATTGACTGCGCGCAAGCCGCCGAGCGAACGGTTCGTTTTTGTGAATCATCTCGAGGAATGGATCGAAGTCAACGGCCAGTCGTATCCGCTCTCGACCAATCTCTACCCTCACGCCATTCACCCGGAAGGATACAAGCAGTGCACCGGCTTCACGACAGAGCCCTGGCCGACCTGGACCTATGACTGCCAGGATGTACTGGTACAACGTGAAGTATTCTGTGTGCGAGACCGTGACCTGATCGCGATTCAATGGACGCTCGTCGGAAAGAGGAAGAAAGCGGTGACGCTGCGGGTGCGACCGATGCTAAGCGGGCGAGATTATCACGCGACTCACCACGTGAATGACAGTCTGGCTCCTGCCGCCACGGTGGTGGATGGATGCGTGACATGGCACCCCTACGGTGGGTTGTCTTCGATACAGGCTTTCCAGAGCGGCAAGTATCGGCATGACCCGATGTGGTTTCGCACGGTCCAGTTTCCAGCTGAACAACACAGAGGGCTCGATTTCGAAGAAGATTGGTGGTCGCCCGGTGAGTTCACCTACCGACTCGATGGTGGGTTGGATGCCACATTGGTTCTTGCGACCGAGTCAATCGATGCAGTCAATGTTGCGGCTTTAACTCAGGGTGAACGGAAGAGACGAGCTGGTCTTCGAACGTTAGCTCCAACTGCCGATCTGTTAGCCGGCGAACTCTGGCAGGCGGCTGAGGCCTATCTATCTGCACGAGGAAGTCAACAGACCATCATCGCCGGCTACCCCTGGTTCACCGATTGGGGACGCGATACATTTATTTCCTTGCCGGGTCTCTGTCTCGTCACTGGCCGACACAAAGCGGCCTGGCAGGTTATCGAATCGTTTTCCGCGCATGTCTCGGAAGGCATGGTGCCGAATCGCTTTCCCGATGCCGGTGAGCAGCCAGAGTACAACACGATTGACGCTTCGCTCTGGTTTGTCCACGCGATCGACAGATATTTCGCCTACAGCAAAGACGAGGTGTGTGTCCGTGCAGTGGCTTGGCCTGCAATCAAAAAAATTATCGATGGCTATCGGCAAGGTACGCGTTACAACATCCACATGGATGGAGACGGGCTCATCGCCGGCGGGATGCCCGGGGCGCAGCTTACGTGGATGGATGCGAAAGTCGGCGACTGGGTTGTCACGCCACGCCATGGGAAGCCGGTCGAAATTCAGGCCTTGTGGGTCCGGGCGTTGGATATCGGAGAACGCTTTGCCTCACAATTCGGCGAATCAGCCTATGCAAAGCGCTGTCGAGAGGATCGTATGCGAGCGGTGGCCTCCTTTCGTGCAAAATTCTGGAACGAAGCAGGAGGCTTTTTCTACGACGTGGTCGACGGGCCAGAGGGCAACGACGCCTCGATTCGCCCCAATCAAATCTACGCGATTGCCCTTTGTGAAGATCTGGTGGCCCAGGAACAGGCCGAGAAAGTCCTGATGGTCGTCAAGGACCATCTGCTCACGCCGCTGGGACTGCGGACTCTCTCACCGAAGGACAGCCGGTATTGCCCGCGATACGAAGGCGGTGTTGTCGAACGGGACGGGGCGTATCATCAAGGGACAGTCTGGCCGTTCTTGTTGGGCCCCTTTGTAACAGCATGGCTCAAAGCGTTTGGGAAGAGCGCCAAGACAAAAGCTCAAGCTCGGTCGTTTCTGGATGGATTGGGTGCCCATTTACATGAAGCCTGTTTGGGGCAGGTCTCGGAGATTTTCGACGCCGGTGCTCCGCACAACCCGCGAGGGTGTCCAGCCCAGGCCTGGTCCGTCGCAGAACCGTTGCGCGCGATGATCGAAGATCTGGGCATAACGGCTGATGAGCGCACAATCAGCACGAAGCGAATTGTGTTGCGCCAACGCAAGGGGACTGGTCTTGTGCCAGCTCCTCCAAAGAAAAGAACAAGGCCACAACCAGATTCTTGGAAGAGCGCGGACACGTAAGTCTCTGTTGTGACTCAGCCTCGGTAGAGATAGCTGTAAAGTGTGCGGTGAGCTGTGAAAACTTTTCTGGCACGTATCACACCTCCTTGCAAGAAAATCACGCGTCTCTTGTCCGAATCCATTGACCGGACGCTCCCGCTCTTTACAAGGATGCAAGTGTGGATGCATCTGATGATCTGCGAGGGATGCCGCCGGTATCACAATCAACTGCGGGCGATACGCAGCACTCTCAGCCGAGGATCTATACCGTCCAACGGACAAGATAGTACGTATCTCTCCACTCCCTCTCCTGAGTCGCAAGAGCAGCTCAAACGCGCGCTTCACAAGCGTCGTCTGTAGCTCTTCTTTTCTCCCGCAGATCCCTCGTTCCCTTGACAGCAGTTGAACGCATCCGTACCCTCCAGAGTAGGTTGTACGCTCTGTTGACACTACAGTTTAGGAGGGCAACGATGGCTCCGTACAAGCGTAACTGGAATGTGCGGTGGGTGATCATCGCGACAGTCAGTGCGGTGATTTCGCTAGTATATGGATTGACGGCGACATCTTCGATTCGCGCTGATGAATTGCCCAAAGCATCCGTGTTGCCTCTTGCGGCAGCCAGCAGGGCGATTCAAGCGGCATTGGAAGCCTGCAAGAAGGACGGTTACCGCGTAAGCGTGTCAGTGGTGGATCGTGCCGGCGTCCTACTCGCTATGGGGCGGGCCGATGGAGCGGGGTCGCATACGGTCGATAGTAGTCGAAAGAAAGCCTATACCGCGGCAAGTGTGCGCCGGCCGACGACTGAGTTGGCTGAGCTCATCACCAAGGTTCCCACTCTTCAAGCCCTGCGCGACATTAACGGCGATATTCTGATGCTGGGTGGGGGACTTCCGATCGAGATAGGTAGTGATATTGTTGGCGGGATCGGCGTCGGTGGAGCACCAGGTGCCCATCTTGACGATGCCTGCGCGCAAGCAGGGCTCGATGCCATCGGTGCGGCGCCAAAAGTGCCCACGCCCAAGTGAGGAGCGCCCGCTGGGTCAGTGCCCTGGGGAAGGTAGTGCTGCTTTGCAGTGCTTGCAACAGCGGTACACCGGAACCTGCCTCCATGGAGATTGCGTCGGGGAAGCTCCACCTGACCATCGTGCGAATGGCAACAGACCCTTTCCTTTCTCGGTATAATCTCACATTGACGGTTAAAGGTGAGGGGGACTGCTCATCTTCAACGGAACTGTTTCCCGACACGGGATATGCCAGCCGACGAAATGTCTATCTGGCGGCGAAGGGGTTGATTTACGTGGTCGGGCAGTTTGATGCGCGAGTGATTGATCCACACAGTTGCCAGACGACCCTCTCTGAATTTCGCCATCTGGACCGTGAAGTCGTCTTTGTTGGAAGCTTCAACGAAGACAGCGAACGACGCTGGACCTACTTCTCAGCTGCTGAACGTCCGGAGCTGCCGTTTGAGAAACGGTAGGGCCGGCTGATCCAAGAGCCAGGCCTATGAACAGTTCTTGGAGAAAGCTGCGGCGTCTCGAAGCAGCGTTCTAAGAGGAGCGCATTGAACATGAACCAACCCATTGTCGGTTATCATCAGGATGAGTATGGCGATTGGGTAGCCGACTTGGCTTGTGGCCATGGGCAACATGTGCGGCATCAGCCGCCGTTCACAAATCGTCCCTGGGTGCTGACCGTGGATGGACGTGAGCAGCATCTGGGCACGTACCTTAATTGCAAAAAATGTGAGGAAACATCTTCAGAGATTCGATCAATTGCCAGGTAATCTGCAAACGCGGCCTGCCCCTTCTACATGCTCTCAAAACCTGTGATTTACTTGGTTGGTGATACCCTCGGTGGTACTTTTTGAAGTAGATGTGCATTTCCTAGCTTGTGATGAGTGAAGGGAGGGAAGAGAGCTATGCCAACTGCGACGATGACCGTAGCATCGACTGGAGATCGCCGAAGTGGTTTTTTTATGCATCGGGTTCAAAAAGGCTACGCCGCTTGGATCGGATTGCTGTTATTCCTTTACTCAGCGTTATTCTTCACTCTCGCCTTCTATGGTCCTCATCTCAAGCCTATGCTGACACTGTATGGCGGCGGCTCTTTGGAAGAGCGGCAAGCTGCTGCGGCTGAGATGCTGATGCTGAGCGAAACAGTATGGGTCGCTGTTCCAGTTCTGTTCTTTGGGGCGATAATTTTCAGTTTGATCTTAACTCGACGGGTCGCAGGTCCCCTTTATCGGTTGGATGAAAGCACTCAGATGTGGGCCAAGGGAAATCTGAGTTGGAGAATGGGGTTCCGTGCGAGCGATCGATTGGATGGGCTGGCCGAGACGGCCAATCATGCCTTGGAAAATATTGAACAGTCCTTCGCCAGGATTCAGCAACGAACCCACGTGATTCAGGCGGCGCTGTCGAAAATGGACGGGGCCGGGACACCAGGTCTCACGGAGGCGCGCCAAGCCACGGAAGATATCGCCGCCGTGCTGAAGCGGTTTGAGTTCAGATCCACAAACGAGTCGCATGTGAAGGTTGGATGACTCGTCGTCCAAAATTGGATTTGGGATTCACGCTGATCGAACTGATGGTGGTGATGGCCATCATCGGGATACTTGCGGCTGTCGCGATGATATCGTACCGGCATTTTACGGATAAGGCCAAATCGGTGGAGGCAGAGGTTGCGCTGGCCGAAATCGACCGGCTCGAAATGCTACATTATGCGAACCGTGGTCTCTATTCCGGCGATCTCAACACGATCGGTTTTTCGTTAGGTCCTGCCCTCAAGTACTATCAAGTTGCTGTGCAAGTGCAAAATGGAGGAACCACGTTCCAGGCGATGGCCTTGCTGCTGGCAGGTTCAGGGAAGCAGCTGGCCCTCGTGTTGACGCGCACTCCAGACGGCCAAGCCAGTCTGAAAAAAGCCGATCCGAACGTACTTGGCGCACCGATTGGAGGTACGCTCGGCGGAAGCGGGGCTGCTGGTGCAGATTCAATGGGAGCCGGCGGAGCGACGGCAGGAATAGGGGGCAGTGCGCAGAAGGCGAGCTGCAGGGAAGGCGGAGAGGCTACCGTGGCCGCGGACGGGTTGCTCGATATGAATTTCTGCCTTAAATAGCGTTTCGGAGTTGCAAGTCTGACCCCATCGCTGCATGGTATCCTGAAAGTCCGCTTGCCGGTGCCTGTTATTTCTCCAAAACATGCCCCACCTTCGGTGGAACTTCAACTGACATTCCTAGGCCTGCAGTAGTCCAAGGCTGCAGCCGTGGGCCTTCGTATTGATATCCTCCTCGGACTGGATCAGTTGCAAGCAGCAACGGGGTGTCCAGGTCCAGCACCTCGAACCCCGTCATGCCTAAGACCAAACTGAATGAACAGCCCATTGCGATTCGCGATTCGATCATGCCGCCGATCATGAGCTTGAGCCCTGAGGCCAGCGTGAAGGCGGCGATTGCTTGAGCTTCGACGACTCCGGTTTTCATGATCTTGATGTTGATGTAATCCGCCGCGCCTTGTTCGACGACCCTGCGCGCGTCGTCGAGGGAGCGTACGGATTCATCGGCTGCGACCGGAATGCCGGTCTCTCGACGAATGGCAGCCATGCTGTCGAGATCGTCCCGCACAACCGGCTGTTCCAATAGCACCATCTTTCCACCGAACCGTTTTATTCCTTGGGCGAAGTTCAAGCACTCCTCGCGTGAGAATCCTTGATTTCCATCACCAATGAACGCGACATTAGCGAGTGTCTTGTGCACCGCCTCGATGCGACCGATGTCGGAGTCCACATCCTTCCCGACTTTCATTTTGAACAGACGAAACCCTTTCTCGTACCAGCGGCGGGCCAGGGCAAGGGTGTTTTCCAATGTGGCAATCGGAATTGTAATGTCGGTGTCGTGCGGGCGCACATCGGTGCCTCCCCACAGTTGCCACATTGGCATCTGGGCAGTTCGGCAGTAGGCATCGAGTAACGCGGTCTCAAGGCCGCAGCGGGCAGCGGGTTGTGCGGGGGCCAGGCCGGCTATGGCATGGGCAAGCGTGTGGTAGTCCTGAACTGATTGGCCAATGAGTAACGGTGCTAGGTTGGACAGCGCATTCAGACAGGTCTCTCGATCTTCGCCTCCGACTTCGGGAAACGGCGCTGCCTCCCCATAGCCACATGTGCCGTCGCGCAGTGTGATGTGGACAAAGACATTCTCCGCGACGACGCGCGCGCCTGTGGCCACGACAAACGGGTCTGTGATGGGAATGTCGATCGGCCAGAATTCCACATGTGTGATGATTTGATCCCTCATTGCTGAATCCGTCTGCAACGGGAACTTATAGGATACATGGACCACTTGGTCTCGAACGGCGGGGAGCTCGGCTTATGAAGATCATCTTCTCTGCGGAGAAAATTGCGACATAGGGCATGGTAGCGAGAAAATCAGGTATACGCCAGGAGAAAAGAAAGCGGCAAGTTCTTATGGCTGTGGGTAGGGATTTCCCGGGCTCCTCTTGACAGATCCATGACGATTGCCTGACAACCGTTCTCGAACTGTTGATTAAGCTAGATAGGACACAATGTTTACTCATCGCTACCAGATCTGGCTCCTCCTGGGGTTAGTGACCCTGGTGAGTCTCTATTTGCTGCTGCCGCTCGGTGCTTCATACCTCCTGACACAGGGGCTTCGTCAATACGGATATAAAAACGTGATCATCCAGCTTGGCTATCCCGGTTGGCGAGGGATGCGCATTCCTGTCGTCTCGTTTCAGCAGGATTTGGGGGGGGAAAGTTTAATGGTGTCGGTGACGGATGCAGAAATTCAGTATCGCGCGAGACAGCTTATTCGAGGCCGCGTCAATCGGGTGTCTCTTCCCTATGTTGCAGTGCAAATTCTGAATGTGCCGCCAGTTGAGGAGGAAGGAGTCGTTCGAAGTCGAGCGGGTGAAGACGAATCGCCGTGGAGTCTGCTGACCGCTGGGGATCTATTACGAAGCCTTCCGATTCTTCCCTTCGACCAATTGCACCTTGATCGCTTGACAATTTTTCGTGAACAGGCGACGGGGCCGCTTCGCAAAGTCACGATTGCTGGCACTGTGACGTACCAGGACGGTGAGTTGGAAGGACATCTGTCGTTCCAGGGCCGTGATACCGCCTCTTATGGCCTGACTGTGACGGGGCATTCGGCCAGTACCTGGTCGGCCACCTTGGTGCCTCAACGGCCACAGGCAGCGCCGATTGTTTCATGGCAATCGCAGGCGCGTCCAGACGGTCCGCAGATTCAGGTCAATGGACGGCTGGAGGCGAATGTCCGCGAGCTGGCACCGTTTATCGCTTTACTGGTGCCGATCGGTCCGGAGTTGGGAAAGGTAACAGGGCAGGTGGCTGTGAGCTGGGCTGGAACTGCGGCGGCCGAAGCGACACTCACTTCCCTATGGGAAGACTCGCGGACGCGTTTGTCGGGAAACATACAAGTCAATCTTACGCTGCCCGCTTTGAAAGGAGTCGCCAAGGATATTGCGTTTGCCTATGTAGGTACTTTCACGGGTAATGCGATGCAGGTCGGGTGGACATTGGCCCCTGGTGTGCTGTTCTCCGCCACGGTGAATGCCCAACCTCAGATTATTCCTAAGGCGATTCGGATGGTACTGCCTCATGGAGATCAGCCGGTGCGAATCAAGAACGCGAAGCCGGTGCAGGGGACGTTGTATTGGACAGAAACGCCGGCGAGGATGATTGCTGAGGGGCCTTTGCATGTGACTTATGGTGTAACGCCCGGACCATTGGTGGCTGAGTTCGAAACAAGTCGTGCCGAAGGAGTTGGTAGTGAACTGGTGTTAGCGGAAGGTACGTATCGTGTGGAGGGGATGCTTCCTAAAGCTGTAACCGACCTTCTCTCAGCTAAAGAGGCGACGGGAGGAGTTCGAGGAACCGTGACGCTGGCCCGCACACACGTGCAAGGCATCCTTCTACCGGCATCCTCCGTCACGGCCAAACAGATCGAACAGGGCACGACGACCTTTTCGAGCCTGACGTTGCAACTGGTCGAGGCGCTGCCTCTGCAGTGCGATTTGTCGACGAGCCATTGCCGCGCCGGACCCTCGGTTATCACGATCCGGGTCCCGGGAATGCAAGTGATGGGTCGGAACGTCCACATGGCGCAGGGGACGTTACGGGTCCAGCAGGCAGAGACAGCCGGCGCCTCATGGAATGCACAAGGCTCGTTTGCGGCTGATGGGGTAGTGGCGGATCTTGCTTCATGGGGTGTCCCAGCGAGTGATTGGAAGGCCAAATTCGTCGCGAATCAGGCAGGAATCAAAGCGGAGATTCGTATCGATGCTGCTGCCCACGAAGGCCTTGTTATTGCCAAAATCGAACAGCCGTTGAGTGCGGCGCAGGGAGTACTGCATGGGACGATCGGCCCCATTGTCTTCGATGGAGCTGAACAGCGGCTGAGCAAGTTCCTCAAGGGATTGCCGCCATCGACAGATCTCACTGACGGCACCCTGTCGGCAACGGTTGATGCGTCGTGGTCCGGAGGAATCGGAGATCCGGCGCACGGATTTCAGGTGACGTCGGGGACGGCCAAAGTGGTGGCCGACAAACTGTCCGGCCACTATCAAGACTATAGTATGCAAGGCCTCAGCACGACGATGGCATTCCGTGCCCAAGGGTTCGAGTCGATTGCGATGACGCAACCAGCGTCGGTAACCGTGGCATCAGTGCAGACCGGCATCGAAATCACCAAATTGGCCGCGACTCTCCAGATATTATGGAAGCCGCTGGATGGACTACCGATCATCGACGTAAAGGATTTTCAATGTCACGTGTTCGGAGGCACCGTCACAAGTCCAGGCCCGGTGGCAGACTTGATGAGGCCGCCATTTCAGACGACCTTTTCGCTCCGAAATCTCGATTTAGCGAAGATCCTGAGCGTGGAACAACAGAAGGGGCTCCAAGGGACCGGAATCCTGAACGGAACGCTGCCCTTAACGGTCACCTCCGTGGGCGTCACTGTTAAAGACGGAGTGGTGGAAGCGCAGCCTCCCAGCGGAGTCATACGTTATGGATCGACCCCGGAATCATCGAAGATCATTTCAGAGTCCGACAGCCAACTCCACCTGGTGGCGCAAGCGCTGAACAACTTTCATTACACCCTGTTACGTGTTGGTGTAGAATACAGGGAAAATGGGGTGTTGGATTTGGTTGCTCGGTTAGAGGGCCGCAATCCGGATCTTAAGAACACACCACCGATTCATTTTAATCTTACGGTGCAAGAACATATCCCGACCCTCTTGAAAACTCTCCGTCTGGTCGAGGATATTCAGGATGCGGTCGAAAAGAAGTACAAACGACTATGAAGCTGATGAGGCTCACCATGCAGAGCGGGACCCTTGGAATCTGTGTTGTGCTGGGTGGACTGGTGACGATAGGAGCCTGTACACCGCGTGTCGAGGTAACGGCATCTGATAAGCCGATTACCATCAATCTCAACGTCAAGATCGATCATGAAATCCGCGTGAAGGTCGACAAGGAGTTGGACCAAGTCTTATCCAACAACAGCGGATTGTTCTAGCCGTACTGGAAGGAGGTATCAATGCGACGTAACACCTTCGCGCTCGGAATTGGGCTAGTCGTGTGGTCGTTCTGGATCGTGCCGACTGTCTTTGCCCTCTCGCTTGAAGAGGCCAAAGCTAAAGGATTGGTCGGGGAAAGATCGAACGGTTACTTGGGAACCGTAAGCTCTCCAGGCCCCGAGGTGCAGTCCCTTACTAACGATGTAAACCAGAAACGCCGCCAGGCCTACGAGGACATCGCCAGGCGCAATCGCGCGCCACTGGATGCGATCGAAGCGCTCGCCGGAGAAAAGACGATTCAAAACACCAAGCCTGGCCATTTTGTTGAAGGCCCGGGTGGGTGGATGAAAAAATAGCGAATTTATCCGTAGCGATCATTCTTCCATGGCAGGGCGGTATTGGAATAACCGCGGATTTCCCAAAAGCCTTTTTCATCCTTATCGGCAAACGTAATTTCCTTCACCCACTTCGCCCCCTTCCAGGCATACCGCTTCGGGACGATCATACGGACAGGGCCCCCATGATCCTTTGCGAGGGGCTTCCCGTTCCATTTGTGCGTCAGATAGTCGTCGTAGGACTTGAAGAGGACAAATTTGGCAAGGGAGAGCGGTTTCACGACGGACATGATGTGTTTGAAACTGACCCCTTCCCATTCGTTGTCGTAGCGGCTCCACGAGGTCACGCAGTGGAAGTCCGACCGGTCTTTGAACTGGGGCTGTGCCAGGAATTGTTCCCAGGTCCAGGTAACAGGGGTGGTTACGAACCCTCCGATAATGAGGCTCCATTCGGTCAGGGGGATGTCAGGTTTGAACCCCAGGTCCAGTACAGGAAAAGTCTCTACAAGATGTTGCCCTGGGGGGAGACGAGTATCTCCCTCGTAGAACACCTCGCGTTCCTCTCCTCCACGCCGGGCCCTGGCCCACTGTTCTTTTGTCTTGATCAGTCGGTTGGTTTCGTCCATTGTGGCCTCCTAGGGATAAACTACGCGAACCAAAGCCTTTCTGACAACAACTAACCTGTCGGTTTTGGACATCGTTCTGACAGGAGTAGGAATTCTCTTAGAGAAACAGGCTTCTATGGGGCATCCTGGGGCCTGCTACACTTGGAGGACTGCGGGAACCTTATAGAGAAATAATGAATGACGTTACATCCAATTGTGCGGGGCCTCTTAATAGTAGGTCTCCTGTTGGCCCTTAGTGGTCTAGAGGAGCTGGTGCTTCCCCTGTCGGCTATCCCTAGCAAACCGAAAAAGGAGGCTAAGCCTTTAGTCGTTCAGCCGGTTGCCCCCGATAGGTCCGTTTCTTCTGGCCCGCTTCCGAAGAGAAAGACTAAGAAACTAGATGAGAACAAATCGTGCAAGAATACGGTCGCAGAGTTGCCGGGGCAAACACCTTCCCTTCGGTCCCCCCTGAAAACCCGTCGGCATCAGAAGGCCGGCAAGAAGTTGCGTCCACCGGCCATAGTCCAGCCTAAGCAAAATCTCTCATATCATGGAATGCTCGAACAGCCACAACGGTATGACCCAAGCCGGGATCGCCGAACAGGTGGCGCTCCAAACCCCCAGGCCAGGGAGCTTCTACATGACCATTTTCAAGAACTTGACAAAAACCATGACGGAAGAATCGACCCCTTCGAGCGCGCCTTGGGCCGGCTCGATATCGATCGTGATTTGAACAACCGTCAATGGGAATAACGGGCTATCTTTCGACCGCTAGCTGTAAGCTTTCCCCCGGTATTCAGACTTTAGAGTAGTCCTCTCCCAACATCCAGTCACATTATCCTCTCGTAGAAGAGTGCAAGCGCATGGCTTCACCAATAAAGAGGTCACTATGAACTGCCGCCGTTGTCAGGGGCTGATGATCCGAGACATCGCCTGCGACCTATTTGATACGCACATCCATAGTCAAGTCTGGCGCTGTATCTGTTGCGGCGAGGTACTCGATCCGCTCATTGCCAGAAACCGGATGATGCAGTCGCTTCAGCAGACACACGGCACCACGCACCTGTCGACCGCGACACCAGCTCCATTCCCACTGGTCGCTTAGCGGAGAGTGTAAGACTTCACGATGTGGGCTGACAAACCTGGCAGTCTGTCTCATTGACACAACTGAGAGGAGTCCCCATGATACGCCACGATGTCTCTATGACTACCCCGATTTCTGGTGCCTCCCAATCCAGCAGTTCGAACACAGGCAAGATTTCCATTGCCATCGTAATCGGCTTGGCCATAGGAGCCTTCTTCTATTTTGACCTCGGACGCTTCTTATCGTTGACCGCCTTGAAAGAGAATCGCGACAACCTGCTGGCTTTTACGGAAGCGAACTTTGCCGCGGCAGTCGGGATCTTTGTCGTCGCTTATGCGACAGTCGCTGGGTTGTCGCTCCCAGGCGCGGCAATCCTCACACTGGCCGGCGGGTTCCTGTTTGGAGCCGTCTTCGGAACGCTTTTTGTGAACGTGGGTGCAACGACCGGAGCGACCCTGGCGTTTTTGACCGCCCGCTACCTGCTGCGTGATACGGTGGAGCAAAAGTTCGGCAAGTGGCTCGGGCCGTTCCAAGAAGGGTTCACCAAGAACGCTTTCAGCTACTTGATGACCTTGCGGCTCATTCCGCTGTTTCCATTTTTTGTGGTGAACCTCGTGTCAGGACTTACGCGCGTGAACGTCGGCACCTATGTGGCAGCCACGGCACTCGGCATCATTCCAGGATCGTTCGTCTACGCCTATGCCGGACGTCAACTCGGCACGATCAATTCGCTCAAAGAGATCGCCTCGCCGAACGTGATTGGCGCCTTTGTATTATTAGGGCTTCTTGCCCTTGTGCCGATTGTCTACAAGAGATTTGTGGCGAAGCCGGCGTGATGGTCCATTCAGGTCGATTCCCAGTTCCCATGGAAGGAGCCTCGCGCTATGATAATCCAGCCTTCAGAGAGGATTGCCCCGATGAGCCAGCACGACGAGCATCTTGTCCTTCCGAACGACGAGTACAATCAGCAGCTCGTTGCCAATGTGCATCCATCCGATTGGATCAATCCTGAGCCGACCGGTCGCTACAACATCGTGGTGATCGGGGCGGGAACGGCGGGATTGATTACGGCCGTCATCGCCGCGAGCCTGGGGGCCAAAGTGGCTTTGATCGAAAAGCATTTGATGGGCGGCGACTGTTTGAATGTGGGGTGTGTACCCTCGAAGGGTGTGATTCGTGCCGCACGCGCCTGGGCTGATCTGCGGAATGCGACTGAGTTCGGCCTGCATGTTCCACCCGGGGTCAAGTACGATTTCGGGGCCGCGATGGCCCGCATGAGGAAACTGCGGGCGCGCATCAGCCATAACGATTCGGTCCACCGATATACCAAGCTGGGGGTGGATGTCTATGTCGGCAGCGGACGCTTTACCGGCACCGGTACTGTTCAAATCGAGGGGCCGGCAGGCAACCGAACACTCGCTTTTGCAAAGGCGGCTATCTGTACCGGTGCTCGAGCGTCGGCACCTTCGACGCCAGGGCTTCAGGAGGCGGGTTATCTCACCAATGAAACGGTGTTCTCGCTGACGGAGTTGCCGCCCCGAATCGGGGTGATCGGCGCAGGTCCCATCGGATGCGAACTCGCGCAGTCGTTTGCTCGTTTTGGGAGCCAGGTTTATTTGATTGAAGCGATACACGGCATCATGCCGAACGAAGATCGTGATGCAGCGGAGATTGTTGAACAACAAATGCTGCGCGACGGTGTGAAGTTGCTCTGTTGCGGGAAGGATTTGAAGGTTCAGAAGACCGAAGCCGGCAAACGGCTCATGGTCGATTCGCACGGTCAGCGGTACGATGTGATGGTCGACGAAATTCTCGTGGGCGTCGGTCGGACGCCGAACGTGGAGGGGATTGGATTGGAAGCGGTCGGCGTCGAGTACGACAAGAACGGGGTGAAGGTCAACTCCGAGTTGCAGACGACGAATCCCAAGATCTATGCGGCGGGCGACATCTGCTCACGCTACAAGTTTACGCATGCCGCCGATGCGATGGCGCAAATCGTCATTCAGAATGCGCTGTTTCCTCACCCATTCGGCCTGGGCTATGCCAGCGTCGAATCGCTGGTCATGCCTTGGTGTACATTCACGGAGCCAGAAATCGCGCATGTCGGTATGTATGAGCAGGACGCGAAGGATAAAGGCCTCGAGATCGAAACCTACACCTACAAGCTGGATGAGGTCGATCGCGCGATTCTTGACGGGGAAGACGAAGGATTCGCGCGGGTGCATATCCAAAAAGGGACGGACAAAATTCTCGGCGCGACGATTGTGGCGGCCCATGCGGGCGACATGATCGGGGAATTCTCGGTTGCCATGAAGGCAGGCGCAGGAGCCAAAGCGATAGCCGGTACCATCCATCCCTATCCGACCCAGGCCGAGGTGAATAAAAAAGTAGTGAATCTCTGGCGGAAAGCACACTTTTCGCAGGGGACAAAGAATTTCTTGACGAAGCTCTTTGCTTGGACGAGGCAATAAAGGTCGGTACGTATGGGACGTCCATCTTATGTAACTTGTGTTATGTTGCTCGGAGGAGCGCTTCTGTGGGAAGCCGCCTCACTATGTGCCTGGGCGCAGATCAGTGCGGTGCTCGAAGTGGCGAAGTTTTCGCAAGGAACTATCGGTCAGACGGTTCCGGAAGGCTGGAAGCCCCTCACGTTTAAAAAAGTTCCTAAACAGACAAAGTACGAAGTCGTCAGAGACGGCGAAATGGTGGTCGTTAAGGCCAGCAGCGACGCGTCGGCTTCTGGGCTGACCAAAGAGGTCAAAATCGACCCGCGCGAGTACCCGATTGTCCGCTGGCGCTGGAAGGTGGAAAATTTACTCAAGAACAGCGACGTGAGCCGCAAGGATGGAGATGATTATCCAGCCCGGCTGTACATCACGTTCGAGTACGATCCGGACAAGGTTGGTCTTTCAAAGAGGCTAAAATATAAGGCGGGCCGCGCCATATTCGGCGATATCCCTATCGGGGCGCTCAATTATATCTGGGAGACCAAGACGCCGGTCGGCACCATTGTCGAGAATGCCTTCACGGATTTCGCACAGATGATTGTCATGGAAAGCGGGCCGCAGAGAGTCGGTACCTGGGTGGATGAGGAACGGAATATCTACGAGGATTATAAAAAGGCATTCGGGGAAGAGCCGCCTCTGATCAACGGCGTGGCGATTATGAGCGATACGGACAATACAAAAGAACGAGCGGTCGCCTACTACGGGGACATTATCTTCATGAAAAGGCAGCGATAGGAAAAGAGGCTGAGGGGATCAATGAAAAGGGCCGGTCTGTTCAGGACCGGCCCACCGAAGACACTCCGGCTGAGTGGGTGCGCGGATTCAAAGTGGATTACTGGATGGAATTGGCGAAGCCACCCCTGGTAATTTCTGCACGAACGGTGTCCCCCACTTTCTTGTTACCACGGAGCTGCTTGGTCCCCTGACCGACATAGAGCTGGACCTGGTTCCCTTCATAGTCTTCGACCGTATAGGTGTCGCCTTTGATATGCTTGACGGTTCCGCCAACCGTCTTCCAGGCAGGGCCTGGTTTGGTGTCGAGATGGCCTGCTTTGGGGGCGGGGACGGTGTCCGGTACCGAGCTGGTCGCATTGGCGGCAGCTGCGGCGGAAGAATGGGAAGCCGGCTTCTTGGGGTTCTTCGAGCTCTTTGCCATGGCCGGTGCAGAGATCAATGTGCTGATGGCCAATGCTGCAACCATGATTGAAAGAATCTTTTTGCCTTCATCCTTCATTGAGTGCCTCCTTAGCTTGATAATCGATTTGTACCAAAGGGGCTTCTCCAGCAAAGCATGTGCCGGTTCAGAAACGCGAAAATATATATTGAATTTCATGTGGTTAGAGAGTTAGGCCAGGCAGAATACGAGAGGAACTTCCTAAACCGGAGAAAAAATGGCAGGTCCCTGTGCAGATCTGTTCAACAACTGCCTGACTGAGACACCGATGCTAGTACAAATTGAACGGCTCCAAAGGTCTCCTGAAGGAGGAACTGACCTGACAAAGATTAAGGGGGATACGAGGCCGAGTCTTACCCAGGCTCTCTGGGGCGGGCTGACCAACCTTGTTATTGGGCGACCGGT
>FRDC01002772.1_pt1 | contig 19298 bp, 16 predicted proteins | sample 1106171 | NCBI WGS metagenome assembly FRDC01 (sample SAMEA3930566, study PRJEB13176) | freshwater metagenome | biome: Drinking water system; feature: drinking water; material: water | place: Singapore | collected 2014-12-20 | reverse complement strand
TTTCAAACTCTAACGGAGTTCGGGGCTAGGTCCCCTCGCTACTTCGAGACGCGACCGATGAGTCGGCAACCCGAGAGCTAGTCTTCACTACGAGCCGATAGCAGTCTGGAATCGTGATTGTTTTTCTGCGCACGTAGGGTTCCAGATTCTTGACAGCATAGGTAACTTCACCCTCTTGAAAGGACATGACTTGCGCATTTGGATAGAGGCGTCTAAGCAAGCTTGCCAGAGCATCTCGAGTGTCCCGATCGATACACGCAAAGATGGCCTCGCCCTCCGGCTGCAGGAGTTTCATTGACTGCACGACACATGAGGCTTGCTCTGCCCTCGTGAGATTTCCTAGAAGCTGATGCAACAAAACCAGTTCAAATTTTCCGTGATACTTGTTTGGAATATCGAGACAGGACGCCGCAATCAGATTTTTCCTATGCTTTCTGGCAAAGTCCCGCATGCGCGCACCTGTTTTATTGTTTGGAAAATTCTTTTCGTTATACCAAGTATCCATCCCGTAGGCTGCCACCCCTTTGGCAAGCAGGTGCGGAAGCAATTCATTATATCCTTCGCCAACGCTGACGACGCGGCGTCCCCGAAATATGACCACGTCGGACTCTGTCAAACCAAGATTACCTTTAATGACGTCCAACGGATAAGCCGTTCCACCGGTCACCAAAACCTCGGAGGCGGCATTCATTGAGAAAGTCATTTCCCCTTTTTCTTCAAGAACCTGAGCAAAACTCTGGGTCCCGAGGCAGAGACCGATTAATAGCAAAAGTAGCTTCATACACCCTCTACCGAGAATCGAATGCAACTGGGTGCCATAGCCAAAATAAAATTAGAGCTCTTCAAGATACAATTTAATCTTCCGTCCGCAGGAACGGCACGGAGCTGTCAAAATGTTTGACGGCTCACCCCAGCCCACCTCTACACGGGCGCTATATAAACAATTTTCTTGACACGTATTTTTTAATTTTTCTTCTCTCACAACTGAAGTTCTGAAATCTAAATTATACCTGCCATTAACCTTCGCTAAAGCGTTGAAGTTTATATTGGTTGGGATGGTCGTGGGGGGACTAATCTTTGCTTTGGAAATGCTCCAGCGGCCTCAATAGGAGGCAAAAAGTCGACCCTGGAAACCGTGATACAAAGAAAAAAAGGGGGTGCTCGTATGAACTTAAAGTCACTTTCAGATTCTCAACTGCTTGAAGCTACAAAAACTCTGGTTGCGCGAGAGCGGGAGGTTATGACTGCAATCCTCTGGCATCTGGAGGAGATCGAGCGTCGTAGGCTGTTTTCAGATTTGGGGTGTAGCTCACTCTATACGTATGCAGTTGAGGTGTTGGGTTATAGCGAAGATCAGGCCTATCGCAGGATCTCGGCCATGAGGCTGCTTCGCACGATGCCCGAGATTGAGCACAAAATACAGTCGGGTCAGTTGTCCGTGTCAACCCTGAGTCTTGCTCAAACCGTGATTAGGCGCGAGTCCAAAACCACACCGCTTACACAACAGAAAAAGCAGGAACTGGTCGCGAGGCTTGAGAACAAGACTTCGAGGCAAGCTCAAGTGATTGCGTTGGATTACAGCTCAACCACAAACACTCCTGCACCTGAAAGGGAGAGACCTCTAAATGATCAACTGGTGGAGCTCAAGTTTACTGTTCCCAAAAGTACTCTTGAAAAGATCAATCGCCTTAAGGGGCTCAGAGCCCATCGCACACCTCACCTTTCAACTTCCGATTTATTGGATCAACTTTGCGATCTGGCTATCAAACATTGGGATCCTGCTGCAGTTGAGGCGAAGGAGGCGAGAAACGCACAGCTTGAGCAATCGCCTAAAGAAAACTATGGGTCGGGGCGAAATGGAAAGACAATGCAGGAGACCGGCACAGCCGCTGAACTGACTGTTAGGCCTGAGCCAGCGAAAAAAGCGGAACCAACTACAAAGTTATTTTCCAGAGCCATCCCCGTAAATACAGTTCGGCAGATTTGGAGACGAGATCGCAGCGAGTGCCGAATTTGTAGTTCGCAGTATGCGTTGCAGATAGATCACGTACAACCGTGGGCCTGGGGAGGCAGCAATGACAAAGGCAACCTTCGATTACTTTGCAGGTTTTGTAACCAACGTCAGGCGATAAAGAAAATGGGACTGAAAAAGATGACGCACTATCTAGACGTTAGAAAGGTAAACTTTGAGGGTAAGAATTTATGACGGCACCGAGCCAAACTCACCTTGGATGTCGCGGAAAAGGTTCAGAGTGCGTAACAAAATGGATGAAATGCGAGGCGGCAAAGAGGAAGCGCGGGGGCGTGATTAGGGAGAGACTAGAGGGAGCTCAACCGGTGCTCGCACGCAAAAGGCCGCGGTCCTGGAGGGCCCGTTGCAGTAGTGCTTTACCGTTACCCATCACGTTGTGACCGTGACTCACGATGATGTTGTCAAAATCGTAACTCAACAGTTTTTGAAGAGATTTTTCAAAAAGGCCGCGGTCGCGAACAACTTGGGCAAGCAGACGGCTGACTCCGAATTTTCGGTACGTACCAAAGAGGGTCAAGATCAGCCAGGCTCCTATACCCTCGGAATCAACCAGGTTGAAACAGAGATCTGAAACGATAAGTGATTTCGAAGGCCTGTGCACAAAGACCACTTCGTTTAGTTTGGGCGCACCTTCGAGAAAAATCAGAGGTAACTCGTCTTGATAGGACCAAGTTTCTTCGGTGAGCTCTGCCGACCACGCAATGTCAGGTCTTGCCGCCGTCACTCCAGGCGGACCCCACTTTTTTGCATCCCGAAAACGAGCCGCCGATTTTTTAATTCCCCCGCAATGGAAAAAATTGGGAGCGACCAAGTCCGTAACATGCCCGAGCTCGTCAAATTGTGTTTGCGATATCTTTGATCCCGGCGAAAAAAACACGGCTCCGGCCCCTTTTGTCTCCACAAGGACTGAGCGAACTGGCAACTCCATCAATGGCATCTTGAGCCGGGATTCGACAAACTTCACGGCGATACCACTACAACATCCTCAGGTGAACTCAATAGGATCTGTGGATTGGCCTGGTTCGGATCGACAACGTTAAACGTTCCCGATGCTCGCACGCGAATCGTTCGGTGCACCAGTTTGTTTCTCCCGTTTTGAAAATCGCTCGGATGTAAATCCCAAGCGCTCTGGAGCTTTTGTCGAATGCGAGTAAACTTATCGGGGTCATCAAAGTTGACGAGCGTGTACTGCCGCGACAAGCCTCCGGGAAGTTCTTGTTGAACTGCAAAGACATTGAATCGAATCCCTGGGGCCTGGGGAAATAAAATCAAAGCACCCTCGATCACGCCATGTTGGTTGTGCAAGGCTTGCACTCGTTCCGTGACCTGGACCGGCTGAGGATCACGAGAGTCGAGCCCTAAGTGCATGGGACGATTGGGTCCAGCACCTCTTGAAATAAATGCCAGACGAACGACGTCGTTTCGCCAAAGTGCACGAGTGAATTCAGGGCGCTCAACGAACACGGGTAGAACTTGATCCTTATGCTCCACCACCAGAGTGCGTCCGTCTGCTGCTATGGCATGAACCAAAAAACTTCCCACTCCTCTTGAACCCAATTCCGAAAGCGCATTGCCCACATGCTGATAAGTCGAAGGCCTATAGGGGTTGTCGTAGGCCTGGACGATTTCAATCTGATCAATTTCGATATGCTTTTGAGCGCTGGGAGTCCCCAACCAATCGCCTTTGACTCGAACCCGATCGTGCCTCTTGAGCTCATCGAGAATTTGTCGGTGAGTCGAGTCGTAGGCAACCAACGACATTTCGATGTGATCAAAAAAGTCGTTCGGATTCCGATAGGTCATAACAAACATATTTTGACTAGCGGCGGCCCCATGGACCCAACCGACCAGACCCTCGTTTTTCAATGCATGCTCGATCTCCGCCAGATCAATCGCTCGACTTTGCGCTAAAAATGAAAACGAAACCGAAAAAACGACCGCCCCGTAAATGGCCACAAGTTGACGACGAAATGTCGATCGCATCCTACACCTCCTTAAATTGATCTCATAGTTCAAGAAGAGACTCGGCGTGAGCCAAAGACGTCTTCGTAATCTTTTCCCCGGAAACCAAGCGCGCCAACTCTCGAACCCGCTCGGTCCGACCGAGCGGCAAAACTTCAGTTTGAACGCCTTCTTTTTTATTTACCTTCTGAATCAAAAAATGAGCGCTTCCAAAGGCCGCGACCTGCGGCAAATGGGTTACGCAAATAACCTGCTGTCCCGAAGCAATCTGCCGAAGCTTTCGTCCTACCTTTTCAGCCGTAAGACCACTGACACCCGCATCGACCTCGTCAAACAGGTAAGTGCGGGGTAACTCTCTTTGACCAACCGCGACCTTGAGGGAAAGCAAAATCCGGCTTAACTCTCCACCGCTTGCGATTTTTTGAATCGGCCGAGCTGAATCCTGAACTGAGGACTGTATCCTGAACTCGAGGTCTGTAACCCCAGTTTCCGACCAACCTTCAAGTTGAGCGACTCCCACGCTAAACAGAGTGTCCTTCATGTTGAGCTCTTTGAGGTGGCCATTTACGACCTTGGCCAGTTCGACGGCCTTTGCCTTACGAGCAACATGGAGCTTTTCCGCCAATTTGACATAGGCAGCACTTACGGCGTTGAGTTCATTTTGCAGTTCACCAATTCGCCCTTCTGAGCGCTCGAGTTGCTCCACCTCCACCTCGATGGACCTCAAAGTTTGCAAAATGGCAGTGGGGTCGACTCCGTACTTTCGCTGAAGGCTTCTCAATTTTGCCATCTGATCTTCAATTTGAGCTAAACGCACAGGATCGCTCTGGACTTTTTCTGCGTACTTGAGGAAGTCAAAATTCAAGTCTAACGCTCGAACGCGGAGATCCTCGAGCGGCTCCAAAAGCTGATTCAACTTAGGGTCACTTTCCACAAGGTCGCGGCCCCTTAGAATTAACTTTTGCATCTCGCTTAAAAAGGACGTCTCTTCATCGGACAACAGTGCCGAACCCGCGTGAGCAAATTCCTGAAGTTTTGCACTTCCCTTTTGGACCTTGTACTCGAGTTCCAAATTTTGTGACAAAACCGATTCGGCGTCTCGGATCTCGTCGCGCTGAAACCGGAGGTAATCAAGGCGTTGAGCGCGCTCCCTTTCGCTATTTGCAAGCCGTTCAAGTTCTTGAGACTTCGCCTTCCAGTCTTGAAAAATCCCCTTTAGGCGATCGCGTTCCGCACTATGCCCGGCGAAAAGATCAACGCAGTCGAGGTGGTAGTCCTTTGACAACAGACTTCGATTGTCATGTTGGCCTGTCATCTCAATCAAAGGTGCCACGTCACCCGTCACTTGAATGATCGGAAACACCAAATCTTGAAGGGTTTGCAGCGTGCTCATGGCACTATTGATGTAAATTTTGTTTTTTCCCTGACTCGACACGACTCTTCGGATCACCAACCGATCGTCGTCCAGACAATCTAAATCTTTGAGCCTATCCAAAAGATCCGGTCGAGCCGAGAGATCAAACAACCCCTCCACAACGGCCATGTCGCATCCCGCTCGCACCGCATCCGATGAGGCTTTCTCGCCCATCAATAGCGCCAGGGATTTCAACAAAATGGATTTTCCTGCACCTGTCTCCCCGCTTAAAATATTGAGCCCAGGCTGAAATTGAATGTGAGCATTATCAATTAGCGCGAAGTTCGAAACTTTGAGCTCCGACAACATGGCAATGCCTCCTCAGTCTCGGTGTCCAAACTTGAGCTTCTCTCTTAGCAAATCAAAGTAGCTGTGATCAGGCATCTGAAGCGCCAAGTGCTTTTTGTCTGAAACGCGTATCAAGATGTCGTCGTCGACTGCAACGTCGACCCTTCGTTGACCGTCGATGACGAAAGCCGCCTTTTGATGTGCCTCCGTAATTCGAATGTTTAAATCTACCGAGGCAGGAACTGTAATCGGGCGATTGGTGAGGCTGTGCGCGCACACCGGAGTCACCACGATCGCCTCGAGATCGGGATGAAGAATTGGTCCTCCTGCTGCAAGATTGTAAGCGGTTGAACCGGTAGGGGTCGCCACGATGAGTCCGTCGGCCTTGAGCTCAGTTACAAGTTTTTCGCGAGAGTAGACTCCGAGATTGATGAGCTGTCCGATAGGCCCACGCTCGATGACGATGTCGTTGAGTGCAAGATAGGCCTGTCCAGGAGTGGTCAAAGCTCTGCCGCGCTTGCTTCGTTTGTGGTTCACTTCCACTTCAAGCAGAATGCGCTCGTGCCGCTTGAGCTTTCCACGAAGTGCAAGATCCAACGCGTGATAGAGCTCTTCGATCCGCGTGTCTGTTAAAAAACCCAACGACCCCAGGTTGGCCCCCAAGACTGGTACCGGCCGCCCCGCAAGTAACTGCACCGACTTAAGATAAGTGCCGTCACCTCCAACCACGATAACCAGTTCAATCCGATCCAGTTCTTGGGGCCGAGTGAGGGACTTCGAACCTTTAAGAGTTTTTTGACCTGTTCGAGTCCAAACCTTGATGCCAGCATGCCTCAACCACCCTGCGACGTCCTCCGCAAGCTTAAACGCCTCGGGTTTATGCGGCCGATAGGCAATCAACACGTTTTTAAGATGAGTGCTTGTAACTCGAGCGGCTTTCGAAGTCCCTTTTTTCATCGAGTAAAGTGGTAGCACCGAAGAACAGAACAGTCAGACACTTCGAATCAAGATTCCGAGCTCGACGCGCCGCTCTCAGTTGTAACGCGATATCACTTTGCGAGGAACTTCTCGATGGCTTTGACGATCTCCGAGTCATTGGGTTTTTGGCTCGGTTTGAAGCGCCCTACGACATTGCCCTCTTTATCCACTAAGAACTTTTCGAAATTCCAGGTCACATCGCCTCGAAATTGATTGGGCGAATGCTCCGTCAAAAACTTATATATTGGGTTCTTCGGAGAAGACTTCACGTTGGACTTCGAAAAGAGTGGAAAGCCCACCTTGTACTTACCTGCTTTAAGGTCACAGAAGGCTTTAATCTCCTGATCGCTGCCTGGCTCCTGAGCTCCAAAGTCATTGCTGGGGAAACCGAGCACGACAAAACCATGCTTTTGGTACTTGGCAAAAATGGCCTGAAGCTCATTGTACTGCGGCGTGTATCCACACTTCGAAGCGGTGTTGACGACCAAAACCACCTTGCCTTTGAAGTTCGAGAGAGGCACAGGACTACCGTCGATGTCCGTGGCGGAATACTCAAAGAAACTCTTCTTTGTTGTACTCGCACGCACCGTTTCCGAGCTCACCTGCATACCTCCTCCTAGGATCAAGAAACAAAAGACTTTTACCAATGTCACTCCATAACCTAATTCGTATTCGCCATTTGGTCATGAGATTTATGGATGACTGGCTCACGGTCGGATGCCTTGGGGACCAGCGGCAAGCCGTCGCTCACCCTAAAGAATCCAGAAAATGTTGGCGTCAAAATAAAATAACTAGGCTCGTCGTACCAGGATCCCAAATTCACAAGCCGCGTCGATCCAGATGGAACTTGGACCGGTATGTCACAGCGAACGTGAGTGTGTCCTGAGATCAAAATTTCAAAGGGCCTCTGCAGGAATACTCGCTTCGTGTGGCGAACCATCATTTCTAAAATAGCTTGGGTTTGGTTTTCACTCCGTTTTTGACTTCGGCTGCGACTCAAGCGGCTGGAAGTCTCGCCCACCCACGCCACCCATGACTGAGGTGCATTCAAAATAGACCAGGTCATAAACGAGTTGCGCCAAAAGCGCCTCAGCCACAGATAACCTCGGTCATCCGGGTTCATCAAATCACCGTGCTCAATTCTCACGACCGTGCCCCCAATCTCAGTCTGCACGGCATCGCGGTGCACCTGCACGTGCTGTTGATTGGACCAATAGTTCTCGAGATGAAAGTCATGATTCCCTTCGAAATAGTGGACTTCGATTCCACTTCGCACGATGCGATCAATCTCGCGGCAAATGCCAGGATAGGCCTTAACGAAATAGTCGTGGTCGCCCACCCAAAGATCAAAAATATCGCCAAGCAAAAATAGATGAGAAGCTTCTAGGATATCAGCCGGGGACACTTGTTGAGATACACCGGCTTTGATGCGCCTCAACCAAGCTTCGAACACCGCAGTTTTGGGGTCGTGCGCACCCTTAAGATGTAAGTCCGAAACAAAAAGCGCCCTAAAGTCCTTAAGTTGGTTGTCCACAACTCAGAACCTAGCTTTGAACTACAGCCGATACAAGAAAGACGTCACCGCCACTCGGGTACGACTACTTCTCGATTTCTCCCCGTCCTTGCTGACGACGTAAATACGCCGGCACGTCGAGATTTCTGAGATCAAACGGCGACTTTGCCACCTCTTGAGCCATCCTCTTTGCAGCCTCCAGCGGCGACTCTGAAGTGCCCATGTCCATGGTGAGCTGCTCAGGCCCTGCAGTGGGTTGGTGAGGTTTTTGTTGGGCCTCGCGATAAGCTCGTGCCTTTGCCAACAAAATGTCTCGCGGAAGGGGTGTCTTTTCCGATGGTCCGTCAGCATGGGGAGTTGCGTTCGTTTCCGAAGAGGGATTGCCGACACCTACCACAGGAGCCAGCGCGGTTGCCTCTTCAATTCCTGCAGCTGCACCTTGCACCGAGGGAATATAGATAGATTCCACCACTCCCGACGAAACCGGTTGGGCCGAAGCCAACTCTTGTGTCGCCTGAATTTGAGCCTGGGCTGTGTGCAAAGCCTGAACCTGCTCATGGTGCAGGCCGGCCTTCTCCTCGGCGTGTCCAAAGCCAGTTGCGATGACAGTAACCCGCACTTGATCGCCCATTGCTTCGTCGATAACGGCACCAAAGATAATCTCGGCATCCTCGTGAGCCGCTTCGGTGATCAGAGTCGAGGCCTCGTTAACTTCATAGAGGCTCAGGTCGGGACCGCCGGTCACATTGATGATCACGCCCGTGGCCCCATCAATGGTGATGTTCTCAAGTAGAGGAGACGAAATGGCATGGCTCGCCGCCTCGATCGCGCGGTTTTCACCAGAGGCAACGCCGGTCCCCATCAACGCCATGCCCTTACTCGCCATAACAGTGCGGATGTCGGCAAAATCCAGATTGATCAAACCTCGAATGTTAATGAGGTCCGAAATCCCTTGCACGGCCTGCAACAAAACCGCATCAGCTCGTCGAAAAGTTTCAAGCAAAGGAGTCTTTTCGCCGGAAATCGCCAGCAGTTTTTGATTGGGAATCACAATCAACGTATCGACGTTGTCCTGAAGCTCCTGTAGTCCACCTTCTGCGTGTCGCTGCCGCTTTCGCCCTTCAAAAACAAAAGGTCGCGTGACGACTCCTACCGTGAGTGCACCTAACTCGCGAGCGATCTTGGCCACGACAGGTGCACCGCCGGTGCCGGTACCGCCGCCCATGCCGGCCGTGACAAATACCATGTCGGCACCTTCGAGGCACTCCACGATATCGTTGTAACTCTCGATCGCGGCGCGACGACCAATATCGGGATTCGCGCCCGCACCCAGTCCCTTAGTGAGTTCGCGTCCCAATTGGATTTTTCCAGTGGCATGATTGGCCACCAAGGCTTGCGCATCGGTGTTGGCCACAATGAAGTCGACTCCTTTAAGTCCACTTTCGATCATGGTCGACACGGCGTTGCTTCCACCACCGCCGACTCCGATCACCTTGATATTGGCTCCTACACTTGCGCTTTCTTCCAACTCAAACATGCACCCTCCACTTGGTGAGCAGATCCTTCTGCTGCCGTCTTTAGTCTGGGGCGATCAAAACGCTCCATCAATTAAATTCTTCAGCCGTCCTACAAATGCTTTCGGATTGAAACTCATGCTATCTTGGCGAATCTCTCTAAACTTGGGCGGATACTTTTCGATCGCATAAAACACAAGTCCCAAGGCGTTTGAAAAGACGGGGGACTTGACCGCGTCCGTAAGCCCACTCACCAGGCAAGGATGACCTCTTCGAACCGGCATATCAAAAACGAATTCGCCCAACTCAATAAGTCCATCAAGCAAGCTACCCCCGCCAGTTATCACAATCCCCGAACCCACTAGCGGAGACAGTCCTGAGCGCAGGATTTCGTTATTAATCAAATTCAGGGTTTCTTCCACGCGTGGCTCGATCACCTCACATAAGTACTGACGAAGCACGGTTCTCTCTTGCCGTCCGCCAACGCCTTCAACTTCGATGGTCTCTTGCGGATCAACTAGGGAAGCCAACGCACATCCATACTTGCGTTTTAAACTTTCAGCATTGGTATGCGGCGTTCGAAGCCCCATCGCCACATCATTGGTCACGTGACCGCCCCCAACGGGTATCGAGGCCGTGTAGGAGACAGCACCCTGCGTGTACACCAGAAGCTCAGACGTTCCGCCTCCCATGTCGACCACGACCACGCCTAAGTTCTTTTCGTCTTGGCTGAGAACAGAATAGGACGATGCCAAACTCTCAAGTACGAGTCCTTTAATTCGAAGTCCCGCGCGCTCGGTACATTTGGTCATGTTCTGGATTGCGGTAAAACCGCCCGTCACAATGTGCACGCTGGCTTCGAGACGCACTCCTGACATGCCGATCGGATCTCGAATGCCATCCTGATCATCAATCTTGAATTCCCTGGGAAGAACATGGAGCACTTGCCGATCGGGAGGAACCGCAACTGTCTTGGCCGCCTCAACAACACGGTCCACATCAGCCTGAGCCACTTCGCGATTGGTGATCGCAACGATACCCTTGGAATCGAAAGACTTTAAGTGCGCGCCCGATGTTCCCACCCAAACTTCGTCCACGGAAAAGCCAGCCATCAACTCGGCCTCTTCGCGAGCTTTTTTTATAGCTTCGGTTGTGGCTTCGATATCAACAACCACTCCCTTGCGCAGCGAATGATTGGGCACGTTGCCGACGCCCACGACATCAACGCCTTGGGGTGTGGGGATCGCAAGGACAAAGGCAATCTTCGTCGATCCGATATCGAGGGTCGCAATTGCATCACCACGAACGCCGAGTCGATTCATCCCCTCTTTCACGACGCCTCCTCAAAAAAAATTGAACCGACATCCAAAACCACTGGACCAAAGTCATAAACAATAAACATGCGACGAGAAGAATTTTTCTGTTGAAGAACGACTGAATCCCGTGTCTGGTCCACCTTGACCTCTCTCAGCTTTAGCATCTTGCGTGATGCTAGATAAAAGGCTAACGAGGGGTCGTGGGACTGACAAGGACTTTCTTCGCGAAGTCGGCGTCGATCAGTTTGTCGGAAATGGCTTCGCCTCGGAGATAGTCGATCACTTGAGCGACTCGCCCTGATTTGAGTGCAATCAGTTCGTTACCCAAGTGCACCCGCACACCGAGTTTTTTGACAGTAAAAATCACTCGATCCCGTTTACCCAAATTCAATTCCGAAATTGTCGAAAGCGAGAATGCGCCTTCGATTGGGATTTCAGATAGCAAACCGAGCACGCGAGTTCTCAGTCGAGTTTCCTTTTGTAAACGAATCTCTCGAGTGACCACGATGGGTCTTGCCGGAAGTTCTCTCTGTGCGGGGAACGACGAACCGTCAGGTGCGTAAAGAAAAATTTCGCCTGAATCACTGACATAACCTAGGATCGGATCCTTTGTACGAATTTGAATTTCAACGCGAGAGGGGAATTGACGTCGAACTTGAACTTGGCTCACCCACGGGACCGATTGTAGCCGATGCGAAAGTTCCTCGAGGCTCAAGTTCTCAATCACACTTTGGAAGGACGCTCTGGTTGAGGGTTCTACGGAACGAATAGAACGAGATGCCAACCGCGAAAGAAACCGCAATGTTTGAGGACTTGCGCCCTCCATTTCCACGTTGAAATCCATCGAAACCGACTCACCAAAAAGTTCTTCTCTTGAAACGTAGATCGAACTTCCAAATCCCAAAACCAACGCGATAAACGCAACTAGAACAGCTAGCCCTCTGATGCCCATCCCCGAATTTTCCCACCAATTGAGACTTTGGGGGTATCGCCCCAAGGACGATCTCGACTGTGGTCGGGGCAGTTTTTGGTTCACGGTGCCTACAAGTTATACGGTTGGCCGACGACCCAGTCGGGGACCAAGCTGCCAGTCCTCAAAAAATCCTGTGGTTGAGTGAGGTTACCCGCTAGGTGCTTCGCCACCGCCGAGGACATCCGCGCCAAACTCGGCACTACATTTGCCCTCAGTCTCCCGTCGCGGAGGAATCATGATTACGTTACCCCTACTCCATCTTAGGCTTCCTAAAGCCTCAAATGAGTTTCAGCGCAGCCAATGGCATCATCTTGTCACAGCCGCTGCCACAGGCCGACCCGGACCATCCACTTATGGACAAGGTCCCGTGGATCAGCTCGCGCGCATCTCCCGCCACTTGGTTTTGGGCGAGCTCGACAATGCCTTTGAAGCTTACGAAAGTGCGCATCGAATGGGCTCGATTTCAGGGACCGAACCCCTCTCTTCAACGCTTGGAACCATTGTCCACGCAGAGGCCGGGCATCTCAACCGAGCGATTAAAATTGCTTCGGAGGCTGTTACTTTGTGGCAAGCGCAAGCCGAAGCGGCGGATCAAACCACAATTGCGGAACTTATTTTAGCTGAGCTCCAGGCTGTCACGGGCAATTCGCAAGAAGCAGAGAGACTCCTCACACCCGCTCTCGTGCAAGAGGCGACCGCGAGAGGTTTCAAGTTTTGGCCTACGCTCATTCAAGCGACCTCAGCTCTGGTGGCGGGCCGACCTGCGCAGGCGCTCGCCATGATGGAGACCGTCTCGGCTCCTTACATACCGGGTTCTGATCAACAGGATCCCCTGATTTCGATATCGCTTGATCTTTTCCGAACGGAGCTTGCGATCGAATGCGGCTTCCCGCTTAAGGCGTCAGTCTTTCTCGCTCGAGCTCAGGACCAAATTAAGGCTTCCGGCGCACGCGTAATGGTGCCCCGAACTGAGGTGCTGGTCGCAGAACTCCAGATGTTGTCAAACTACGCTGAGACTCCAACTGGAGCGGGCGAAATCCCTCCTCGCGATTGGTCGCCGCTTGAGCTCGGCACCTATCGACGAGCTCGTGGACGAGCGTTCGCCCTTATTGGTGAGCGCGAAGGAGTGGAACGTTCCATTCAGGACATCGAAATTGGAACACCCGCTACCCTTGCTCCCCGACTCGACACCCAAGACCTTTTGGTGGCCGTCGGAAAAATAGAGGCAGTCAACTCTCCTAGGGCTTTTGCCATGGGAGCTCAGTTTAACCATACCTTGAACTGGCTTCATCGCGAACGTGCGGAAGAATCCAACACCCCCTGGGGAAGTATTGGACGAACCATCGAATCGGTTCGGGCCACAGAGCAAATGGAAGTCGACCGCGACGGCGGTGCGAGTGCTGATCAATTGAAGGTTGAAAACCAACTCAATCAGATCATTAAGGAATTGGGTCAGGTGGGCATGGGTCGCTACCAAACTCGGTTTGAAGCGCTGAGAGCCGCGGTTCAACCCCACTATCAAATGGAGTGGATCGAAAAACGTGGAAAGTTAACTCGGTTTATTCGGCAAGATGCCGAGAACTTTGCGAGATCGGTTGTGGGCAGAAGCCCCCTTGGTATTTCGGTCTCGGCAAGCGACACGCCAATTAAAATCCGAAGCGTCGAAGCCCAGGAACATGCCGACCTTGAAATCAACGAGCAAGAGGGCATTATTTTGCTCAACGGCCAGCGTCTGCCCATCGTCTCGGGCTCGGTGTTGTTTAGAATTCTCACCCACCTCGCTCTCTCTCGAGGGCACGCTGTAAACAAGGCAGATCTTGTTCGAGCCATTTGGGATAAGCCCTACAACTCAGCCGAGCATGACACCTTGGTTTATAATGCGATTCGAAGGCTGCGGATGTATTTGCCAATCGAGTCCTCGGAAAAAGGTTACCGGGTTCCCGATGCGCTCACTTGGGATTATGTTCCAGCACTGCCTCATCAAAACACGGTTTCAACCATCGAGTCGTTAAATCTCTCCAGCAGACAGAGCAAGATTTTGGACTTTGCTCGGATGCAACCCCAACGGTCAGTCCATCGAGGCCAATTGGTCGACGGGCTCGGATTTAGCCCACGTACGGCGTTACGGGAGCTTACGGCACTGGCGGGCATGGGCTTTTTGGAACGAGTGGGCGCGGGCCGAAGTGCTCGGTACGTTTTGAACGGAACAAAATCAGCCGGCGCCCTCTAAATAAAGGGCCTTAGCAAGAAAAGCCACCTTGCATTTCTCCTAGGCTCATCCTATGCCGTTATCCGTCTATGAAACTCGTTTTCTGCGTAAACCTCTTAAGGCCAAGCCTACTGGTCACCTTATTGTTATTGGGTGGCCTTCTGTCCGAAACAACGCTTGCTCAAAGTCAGTCAGCTTTGCGGGGAGGCCTACTCAAGCTTTCTGCCGATAGCCTGTCGCGAGAGCAAGAGTCCAACGAGGAACAGAGGGTGCGTGAGTTGATGCGATCAGCCCATGAACATGCTCGAACGATCATTCTCAACAATCCCGATGAGGCCAAGCGGGAGCGCAGTTGTGTTGCGATTGGATCCTTTCGATCGGTAACACAGCAGTTGGCTTTTGAACTCCGCACTGCAAGTGGAGCCAACTTTTTAAAACAGAACGCGCTCAAAACAAATGATATTGAGGAGCTATCGGACATCGGCCAGAATCTTATGACCTATTGCTCAAAACCAGATCGGCGGAAGGCCAATCTGTTTGATGAAGATCGTGAGGCCAATCTGGATGACGAACCTTTGGCGGTCTTGGTCCAGACGATACGTGCCGAAACGCTTCTTTCGGACCTTATGAAAAAGTTGGAATCGGACGGAACTCGAAGAAAAGCTGCAGTCCCACTCGAGGCCGGACTGAAAATCGAAGATTGATTTGCATAAGTTAAGGCGCTTATCAGAATAGATCGCGCTCGAGAGCTACCAGTTTCCAAGATAAACAACTTCTGTCTTAAGCTCGATCCCATGAATTCTTTGAACCTCGCGCTGCACATGCACAATCACTTGGTGGATGTCCAAAGCCGTGGCTCCGCCCAGGTTAATCACAAAGTTGGCATGTTTTTTTGAGACCTCGGCACCACCGATCCGGTAACCCTTTAACCCACTCGACTCAATCAGTTGTCCCGCTTTGTGTCCTAAGGGGTTTACAAAAACGCTCCCACAGCTGGGCCAATCTAAAGGCTGTTTTTGCATTCTGGTTTTATTGGCGGCACGAACTCGCTCAAGCAAATCTGGTTCGCGAGGAGCCAGGGGCCAGCGAACTTTGACCTTTGAGATGATCCCCGGATCCCAACCGTGGCAATGGCGATAGCTCCATTTCAATTGGTCGTGTGGAAGTCTTGAAGTGCCTTGATCCCGAATGACCTCGATCCACTCCACAATTTCTCCAAATTCGCGTGGAACGACAGCTTCACTGACCCCGGCGTTCATGACCACTCCGCCCCCTACATCTCCTGGCAAGCCTGCCAAAAAAAGCGCGGGTGCAAGCTGTCTTTTAAGGAAAACCTTTAGCAATTCACTTTTGGGGGTGCCCGCCAAGGCCACAAGCTTGAGGCAGCCGTCTTCCTCAGTTTCAGAGACAATTCCAGAGTACCAGCGAAGATGAATCGTGAGACCAGAAACACCACGATCGCTGATCAAAACATTGGTCCCGCCAGCCAATAAATGAACTCCGTTTGTTCCGAATTTTTCTAAACCCCATCGGTAAGCAAGTTCCAACTCCTCGGTAGTCTTGGGCGCGATGTAATGCTCGGCCGGTCCGCCCACAAGCCAAGATGTAAAGCCTTTGAGATCTTTGTTTTTTTCGATATTAAAATTCATTTACCGGTTTGCCTGGCCGCGATCAGTAGAGGACCCAGTTTTGAGACATCTCCTGCACCCAGAGTCACCACGATGTCCTCATCACGGAGGGCTTGTGAAACCAACTCCGCCCCTTCCAGGGCCTTTCCGATCAAACGAGATTTTTTAGTGAGGTCTTGTGCGAGTCGAAACGAAGTAATGCCGTCGCGAGGAGGTTCTCCCGCCGGATAAATATCCGCCAAAAAAAGTTCGTCACACTCTTCAAAACAGGTTTTAAACTCTTCCCAACAGAGTTCGGTGCGTGAATAGCGATGAGGCTGAAACACCACCACCAGGCGACGACCTGGGAATTTTTCCCGAAATGCCTGGAGCGTTGCGCGGATCTCCGTCGGGTGATGGCCATAGTCGTCGTAAAACGCAACCCCACCTGCAGCTCCCAAAAGCTGGAATCGGCGATCAACACCTTGAAATTCTGCGATTCCTCTCCGACAACTTTCGAGATCAATTCCGGCCTCCAGAGCACAAACGACGGCCGCCGTGGCGTTGAGGGCGAGATGGCGACCGGGAGAGGCCATTACAAATTCTCCCAGAGTCTGATTTCGAAAATAGATTTGATATCGGCCCCGCTCGCCAGTTAAACGTGCGTCGTTGTGCGCTTCGAATCCGTAAAAAACTACTTTTTTTCGAAAACCCTGAAGCAACTTAAAGAGGCGTGGGTCATCTCCACAGGCGACGACACTGCCATAAAAGGGGACTCGGTAGGCAAATGCCAAAAAGCCATTCTGCAGGGCCTCAAAGGTTCCGTAATGATCAAGATGATCGTTGTCGATATTGGTGATGATGGCGATTTCCGGAGACAACTTGAGAAAGCTCCCATCACTCTCATCAGCTTCGGCGATCAGCCATTCTCCCTGACCCAACACTGCTGTACTCTTGATCGCGTCGAGACGGCCGCCGACCACGATTGTGGGATCGACCTTCGCCTTCAAAAAAATCGACGCCAAAAGGCTGGTCGTGGTGGTTTTTCCGTGGGTGCCGCCCACCGCGATCCCTCGCTTGAGGCGCATGATTTCGGCCAACACTTCAGCTCGGGGGATGGTGGGGATTTTTCGATTGCGAGCGGCGGCGAGCTCGACATTGTCGTCCTGCACAGCGCTGGAGTAGACCACCACATCGACGTTGGGCACTTGCTCGGCGCGATGCCCGATGGATACTTTAACTCCCAAGTTTCTCAGACGCTCCGTTTGTTGATTGGTCGTCATGTCGCTACCTGTGACTTCTGCGCCCAAATTATGCAGTAATTCGGCAAGCCCGCACATTCCAATCCCGCCAATGCCAATGAAGTGTAGTGAGCTTTTGGCTATTTTCATGAAGGGGATTTGCCACACAAGTGATCGACGATCAAGGAAGCCGCCTTTGAAGAGTCAAATGCGGCTATGCGCGACTCTAGTTCCGTAATCCTTTCGGGAAAATTTAGAAATTCGCGAATTTCTTTCACAAAGCGAGGTCCGTCAAAATCTCGTTGAGCAATTAAAATGGCAGCCTTCGCCTGCTGTAATGCTTGCGCATTTTTGGTCTGGTGGTCGTCAGTGGCAAACGGAAACGGAATCAGCATGGCAGCTTTGCGACTCGTGGCGAGCTCCGCAATTGTACTTGCGCCCGCTCGACAAATCACCAGATCAGCCCAAGCGTACTGTTCCTGAATGGAATCTAAGTAAGGTTTCACGTCTACCTCGAGCGTCTTGGATTTCCTGAGATCTCGATACAGCCCTGTTACACGATCAAAATCCTGGGCACCCGTTTGATGAATGACGGCAACCCGATCCGCAAGCTCTCCGAGCTGGCTTAACCCATCAATCACGGCCTGATTAATACCCCGAGCGCCTTGGCTACCCCCAAAAACAAGAACTCGAAGCCGAGAGTGAGAGGCCCTTGACCGTGCCCTGATCTCGGCGCGAACGGGTAAACCTACGACGTGAGTAAAACGCGAGTGTAAAAACTTCGCCGACTCCTGAAAAACCAAAAAACTATCGCTCAGGATCCACGAGAGCCAGCGGTTCGCCATCCCGGGATAGGCATTGGCTTCCCAAATCGAAGTTGGCCTCAAGGTCAAGACTCCCGCAAGGACCATGGGAACCGAAGCATAGCCGCCGACTCCCAAAATCCACCTGGGTCGGTACTTCAAGATCAGCAGAACCGCCTGAGCGACCGCAAGAGGAAGGCTCAGAAGAGTCTGTAGCCTCGACAGCCATCCTCTACGCGCAAACCCTGAACCCATAGTTAACAAATGCAGTTGGAATCCCGTTTTGGGAACGATTTGCACTTCAAGCCCGCGCGCGGTCCCGATAAAGCGCACGTCGGCATCGGGTTCGCGGCGCACGATTTCTCTTGCGATGGCCAATGCGGGATAGAGGTGCCCACCAGTACCGCCGCCTGCAATAAAGTAGGTCATGTGCTTGCGGCACCTCTTTCTTGATCTCGAAAAGCTCCCAAGCACAGTCCAAACAAAACGCCCATCATGACAAGAGAGCTACCGCCGTAGCTCATAAACGGAAGCGTCAATCCCTTGGTCGGCAGCACACCAAGTGCCACCGCTGCATTGACAAAAACCTGCAACGAAAAAAGAAGAATCAGAGACAACACCAGAACATGAGAAAACGGCGAGCGTACCCGACTTGCAACCGCAAGCCCCCTTAGAATCACCGAAAAATAAATCAAAAATAACAAGGTCAGGCCGATCCAGCCCGTTTCTTCCGCAAAAACACTCAGCGTGAAGTCGGTGTGAGCCTCGGGCAAAAAGAAAAGTTTTGCTTGGCCTTCACCTAAACCAACTCCAGTAATACCACCGGCGTGGAAACCTAAAAGGCTCTGTACCACCTGAAACCCACCGCGCTCGAGATCTTTCCACGGATCCAAAAAGGCTTCTAAACGAGCCCGTCGATAGGGAACCATCCAAACTAAACTGAAGAGCGCAATCCCACCGGTGGTGATCAGTCCTACAACGTAGGACCACCTCATTCCCACGGAAAACAAAACCAACAACAACAGCGCCGCAAGAATTGCAAAAGAGCCAAAGTCGGGCTGTCGCAACAGTAAGAGTGGAGGCATAACCACCGTGAGGGGCTTCATCCACCACGCGAGGCGATGCCTTACGGGGTGACTCGCATCGAGCAACGTTGCGAGCCAAATCGCAAATCCAATTTTCAAAAACTCCGAGGGTTCAAAGTGAAAGCCTCCAGGTAAGTTAATCCACCGGGCGGCGCCTCCTGCCGAATGTCTGATGCCCGGTACAAACGTGAGAGCCACTAAAAAAATGGACACAGGCCATGAAAGCCAACCCCATGTCTTTAACCAATTCCAAGGCACCCGCGCGAAACACAAGAGCATCAGCAACGAGATTCCCGTAAACACCAATTGCCTTCGAAAATAGTGGAGCCCGTCGCCCAGTTGATCAGAGGCCAAAATGTAACT
>FRDC01001314.1_pt2 | contig 19312 bp, 37 predicted proteins | sample 1106171 | NCBI WGS metagenome assembly FRDC01 (sample SAMEA3930566, study PRJEB13176) | freshwater metagenome | biome: Drinking water system; feature: drinking water; material: water | place: Singapore | collected 2014-12-20 | reverse complement strand
ATATTGCCGCGGTATCGGAGCATAGACCCCGCAAAGTACTTCTACGATCCTTAACAATTCCGCATAGTTACGCTGCACGGACCCTCGACAGCACTGTGGCACATGTCCTGCAATACTGTCTAGGCATTGCCGGATAAAGTGAGTGGGGAATCGAGGGTATACAACCTAGATCCCCGTAACCCAAAGGCTCACAGGCGACTCTAGACAGTATCTAAAGAGTCTAGTGCCATTCTAACTAACGAATCTAACGAAGCTAAAGGGGATTACCATGATAATCAACGTGACCAGAAAGACAACGCGAGAACATCATAATCCAGTCCGTAGAATCCGGCTCCGCAGGTTGCATGACACGCTTGCAGGGCGGACGTGGGCTAGTTGCCCTGAGAAAACCATGAAAATCCGCCAGGGCGAAACCCTAACGCTATGGGAGAGGTAGACCATGTACAAAGCTAGATATGCCGGGATCTGCTCAAACTGCCAGGGCCCGATCGAGGTAGGCCATAACATCTCATGGTCGCGGGGCAAACACCAACGAGTGTATCACGCAAATTGCCACGATGTGTGGGGTGCGAACACGCCTAAACCCGCGCCAGCGACGGAGATACCGACCGACGATACCCACGCTGGAGATTTCCCCCCCATCGAAGAAAGGAGCGACATGCAGAAACCGGATGTACAACAAGCCTTGCAAGTCCTGCTAGGGGCAATCAATGAGAAGCCCAAGCCAGAACTAGATAAAGCAGAAGTGCGGAGACTCGTTGAAGAAATCGTGAACGAAAAGGGTGTCTTTACTCTGAAGATTGAACGGAAGGACGTACCCGATATTAAAATCGACAATGCACATCACATGCTGGCAACGCTGATTCAGTACACCGCGAAAGGCCGGCATACGTACCTCTATGGGCCTGCTGGGAGTGGTAAGAGTACAGCGGCACGACAAGCGGCTGAAGCGTTGGGGCGCCAGTACTACTACATCTCGTTGACCCCACAAACACCGGAGTCAAGGCTCATGGGATATCAAGATGCCAACGGGCGATACGTCCGGACCCCGTTTCGGGAAGCCTACGAACACGGCGGTGTCTTCAACATTGAAGAATGCGATAACGGGGGTGGAAATCTCCAGACGAGTCTTAACAGCGCCTTTGAAAACGGCCATTGTGCCTTCCCAGACGGGCTAGTAGCACGCCATAAAGATTTTGTCGTCATCGCTACTGGTAACACGTGCGGACGGGGGGCAAGCCCTCAGTTCCCCGAACGGCGTCCATTTGACCAAGCGTTTGCAAAGCGGTTCACTTATATTCACTGGGGCTATGACGAGAAGCTAGAGAAGCGTATCGCCCTGGCAATCAACGAGAATGCGGATGTATGGGTCTCCTGGATTCAAAAACTCCGCAAGTGGATTGAGACGAATAAAGCCGTCTTAGTCGCTAGTCCACGCGAGACCTTCCGGATTGTTGAAGACCTGCGGGACAACATGCCGAAAGACCTAGTCCTTAACGGGGCATTGTGGAACGGTAATGAAGAACTACGCGACCGCGCATTGTCTAACTGTCCGTTACCGGCATAGACGCCGCTACTCTAGGGGGAAACATGGATACGTTGTACTCTAACCACGAACAAACACGGACGGACACGTTCGCCACATGGGGTGACTTCACCGCCTATGCCGCAAGCCCGTGCGACATGACATCCGGTCGGGTAAGTCAAAACACGGACAACACTAAATGGTACGGCACGGTTGACTATGCAGAGGCTCTAGACATGGCTGCTAAAGGATGGTCACAAGGCGCCCAAAAGGCTACGGATATTTCTCACAGCTTAGAAGAACGGTTGTTCAGTCTAATCGAACGGCATGACGTAGCCTATGACGTTACCGGCGAGATTCTAGACGTAGGCCGGTACTGTGCCGGTACTCCAGAACACTGGGGCGTCTTTGAGACTACGTTAGTTGAAGGTCCTGGAACTAAGTACGTTCATATCGTAGTCGCTGGATCTTTTGCTTCCCTTGTAGACGCCGACGTGATTATTGCTAGAGGCGCTGTTATATCTGCGCTTGTTCATACCCTGGAGCTAGCGGGGCACAGATGTAAAGTCAGTCTAGTTATAATCAGTCAGGGTAGCGCAAACAAGAATTATAAATATGAATGTCGCGTGCCGATAAAAGAGTACACGGAGCATCTAGACATTGACCTAGTGACGTATGCGCTCGCGCATCCTAGCACGTTTCGGCGGCACGGGTTTGCAGCACGCGAGCACTTGCCAGAGTTCTGGCGTCAACAGATGGGTATCCCTGGCGGATATGGGCGGCCCTGCGACACGGACGGGGAACGAGGCGATATTTACGTACCTGTTATGGGATCCGGCGAAGAGTCATGGACGGACAAAGACAAAGCCGCGCAGTGGGTCACTGAGCATCTAGTGCGCCTAGGCGTAATCAAGGAAGGAGTAGCAGCATGAAAGCAAATCATGTCATATACCATGTCATATACATGGACAAGGAGACCGCGCTAGACGCTTACCTAGACAAGGTTTTTACCTACGCCTTGTCGGAGACCCATACGGCTACCGTGAGGGTGACAGGCGTCTCTCTATACGGCGGAGTAGTCCTGTGCTCTGTCAAAGTCCTGTCAGCACAGCCCGATAAACGATATGCAGATAAGACAGACTACAAGGCAATGGAGAAAGAGAACGTGTTAGCGGGGCGTTTAGTCCCAGAAAGGGGGGAGTCATGCTAGACAGTAGAAAAGTCACATCGGCGGACGTGTTGGACATAATCGTCGGCTTGTTTTGGGGTCTGATTCTGTCTATCTTCTTCTGGGTTCCTATAGCGCTTTTCTTTATTCGCTAGTCCGTATCTTTACCCTCTAACTGAATAGGAGCCTACCATGGAACAAAACGACACGTTCCCCGACGCTATTTTTACGTACACGGACCAAGAGGCAGTGGACGACGGTGTCCTAGTCCCGCTGAATAAGACGGACAGGGTAACACGCGCGGTATGGGATTACTTCGAGGCAAGAACGGGTAGTCGCACTCCACCGCTTCGGTGGCCCTTGGGTAACAGCCCGCGCGCGATGTATCCGTACAGTGACCCACAAGACATGTTTTGGCGAACGTCCGCGCTAACAAGCGGACTAATCGAGAAGTACGCGGACAGTGCTAGGGACGTGTACGCGCAAAACATAGGGGGCGGTGTCTGGTTTGCCAGTCTAGAGGCGACGGAGACAGAGATAACCGCGCTACGGCCAGGTATGAAAACCGAAGGCGCCGTCACCTTATGGCTACTCCCGAACGAGCTAGGCGGAGTCACGCTAATGTTCCCCGAAGACTACTAAGATTTTTATCACTGAAGATTATTAAGGAGGAATTATGTCTCCAAAACTTGAAGCTATACTAGCTTCGCTTGACAGCGCGTGTGCGAGCGAAGCCGCAGCAGTTGCCGAGTGTTTACGCACTATAGCCAGTAACGGTGGCGAACAATCAGAGGACGCCTTCTTACTGGTGTGTGCCGAAGAAATAAAAGGATGGGCGACTGAAGTTATCAACCGCTACGCCTACGGTACGGATGAAACCGAGGAGGATGAATAATGGACGGATACATAACCATAGATGGTTTACTAGACGAGCAAATTGAGGACGGTGAACTAGATGAAGTCCTAGACATTCCCGGTTTCACCGCGCTGGAAGAGCGGGACCGGACGTATCGACGGTACGGCGGTCGCTTCTATGACACGGAGCACGTGTAGGCGTAACCATAAACACAAAAACACAAAACGGAGGACGCGGCTATATGAACACGACACAACAGACACAGGCTGCAACCATGGACAAGAACAAGAACACGCGGGTCAAGCGCGATATTACGACCGATCCCATGTACGCGGAATTAGGCCCGACAGAGCAGAAGCTTGCGCGGTTATCCTGTGCGCTTCATAACGCACTATGGGAGTTTAACGACACGGACGCTGCGTTGACCCCGGCGGAGTGTTGTCAGGGGTTACTTCTGGAAACAGCAACGTGGTCCCGCCCGGAGGGGTTTACCGGCGCAGAGGATTTGCCGGATGACTTTGAAGCAACGGTTCTCCCGTTGGCATTGACCGGGACTCGGGGCATATATTACATAGTAACGGCGCTGTTTCGAGCCATCGCCGTGGCGCAAAGGCGGTATGCAAGCGGAAAACGCGGGGAATAACTAACCTAGGCAGAAGTACTTAGCAACCTTAACCGCGGGGCCTGGAAGGTTCCAACCGGGCCCCGCAAGGAGTTTACATGCGACCACTGACAATCCAATACGATGATACAGACGAGTCCCACTGTGGCTACCTGATACTCCGTGGGAGCAGGCCAATCGCTAGATGCAGTGGAGTGCAGGGCTCTGAAATGGGAGTCACAGCGCTCAGACACGCTGAGGAAATCGTCACCGCTGTCAACGCCTATGAGCATACCAAAGCCTAGAATGCGCGACTCCGAGAGGCGCTAGAAAACCTACTGAAACCACTAGCAAAGGGGTGGAAGGTATCAGATATGGATGCCCTAATCACAGAGGCCCGGGCCGCACTGAAAGGCGCCGAGGCTGCCAAGGCTGCTAACGATTTGCTAACGAATCCCGCCGAAAACGTGTACTAATTACCCGTTTCTAGCACGAACTATGCCTAACTGTGAACCGAGGGGGCTACGTCTTAACCGGCGTATGCCCCCTTTTTTATTGCCTAGTTACAGTGTTTTCCAGAGTTTGTGGATGGTGCCGAAGGGGGGACTTGAACCCCCACGGGATTGCTCCCGCTAGACCCTTAATCTAGACGACAGGCAGGACTTTCGCCTAGTTACGGCCGTAGTGCTAACGTATTGCTAACAGGCTTGTCTTGGCAAGCTTCCCCATCGCGTCGCCTTGGGCGCCGAGTTCCATATGCCCGTATTCTGCCGTGGTTGTAACCTGGCTGTGACCGGCCTGTTTCTGAACCGCGAACAACGGGGCGCCGGCCTTCAGCGCGTCCGTAATCCCGGTATGTCGCAGCATATGCGGGCTCAACTTGACGCCGATGGCTTCACCTAGGGAAACTAGCTTATGGTGTAACCCGTCCTTTGTCAGCATACCGCCGCCGTGGGCCGGGAAGACATACCGGCTTCCTTCTGCTAGCGTCTTAGCCGAGCCAAGGACTTCCCGCAGCGCCGGAATGATCGGGACGGTCTTTTTCTTCCGCTCTTTCGTTTCTGGGAAAGTAATGACTCCCGCGTCTAGATCTACGTTATCCCACGTCAAGCCCCGCAACTCCGACCCCCGACAAAACGTCAAGTACCCGAACAAGACGACATTACGCCAAAACGGAGCACACGCCGCGACAACCTTCCTCAAATCTTCCCCCTGTATGTACTTCTCTATAGTTGGAGCACCTTTGTCCACGCGGCTAATCGTAGCAAACGGGTTCCTAGCGTAGATCGGCGGTTCCCGGCGAGTTCCCCACGCAAAGACGCTTTTGAGCGTGGCTAGCTCGCTGTTCCATGATCGAGGAGCAATCGTTTCCAGCCTGGCCCGCTTGTAGCCTTCGAGCACGTCCTGCGTCATGTTTTCTAGCCGGAAGTTCTCGCCTAGATACGCGATCAGGCTGCCTAAGTGGAACCCCTCAGTGCGTATCGTACTCGCGGCTTTGTCCTGGGACACACAAGCGAGATACAGCGCCCGGTACTCGCCTAGTGACATACCAGTACGGACGGCCCGCGGGAGCCCGAGCTTCAGGCTGACCTTGTCGGCGTCTAGGCGCGCTTCGAGAGCGGCACACGCCGCCTTGGCCTCCCGCTTATCGCCGGTCCGTAGGCTGACCCAGTGCCGTGCCGGGGCTGCGTGCTGGTTGCACAGCCCGGCGGCACACGTCCACACGGCATAGTAGGCGTCTCCGCGTTTAAGTGGCGTCATGTCCCGCCTTTTCAGAATCGTTCGGCACGTTGACACGCCACTCGGCGTCAATTCCGTACTTATTGGCAAGGTCCATATAGTTTTCGAGACCCGCCTTTGCCAAGGCGCTGATACTCGGAATTAAGAACTCCTTAACTTTTTCGCGAAGTTCGTCGTCTACCGTCTGGATTGTAATATATTTGCTCGCCATAGCCCACCTGCCCTCTCCGGCCTTGTTTAAGGATCATTGCGCTCCATACCGTGAAAGTACCCTTATAGCATGGTTACAGTACCGGTGTCAAGACCCAAAGGCTCCGCTACCGTGGCGGTGTCGTCGTGGGTTGCACACAGTCTCTAGATAATACCGTGGACCCCCCTTGACAAACCCACCCTTTTGTGGTAATATCTCTCCAACATTGTCGCAATACTGTCGAGGGTCCATGGAAAATTACGTCCAAGCCGAAGATATAGCCGAGTTTCTGGGAGTCAGCCGGGGTACGGTGATGGACTGGCGAAAAACGCTCGGACTACCGAGTCACCGGTTTGGAGCAGGGAAACGTGGCGGCACCGTGCTCTTCCGATTATCCGAAGTCGCCGCGTGGGCCGTACAGTTTAACCAACAACAAGGGGGGCGTCGGAATGATGCAGCTTATCGTGACGATCAGCGAGCTACAAACGCGGTTAGAGGGCAGTACCGCCCTGAACATTTACCTCCTGAATAAGCTCGGAGGTCAGCTCACTATAAACCAGTCGGAACTTGAGCGCGTCGTGAAAGACTTCGATACGCTGCACTTCAGCGCGCAGAACGACGCGATTACCATTAAGCTCTGCACCAGCGGGACGAAGCCCACGATCTTAGGGAAGGAGGGCGCATGAACATTAAGAACTACGATTTTACGAAGGAGGAAGAGCGTAGTTTACGCCGGGGGTTGTTCAGTCAAGCCCGTCGGGGAGACGCCGCGGCCATACTGGAACTACGCAGTCTCTATGACGCATGTATCTGGCCGCACTCCGCGGTACTTGCGCTAAACTTGTACGAGCTGTCGGAGACGCGGGGTGTGGCATGACGACAGCGGACTATCTAACACAAATCGAAGCCCTGCGACCACAATTGGTCGAGGCCGCCGAGGCGAACTGTGCCACTCCCGACGACGCCGAGGACGCGGTACAGGACGGCGTGATGTATTGCCTAGATCGACTAGCCGACTACGACCCAGAGAAAGCGGCCTTACGAACGTGGGTGACGAATATCGTCATACGACGAGCGCTGAACAATAACCGCGTACATTACAGGAACGCGGACCTGACGAAAGAGCCCCGGGGCTTTCCTGACGAAGAGGACGACGGGAAGGCGCGGAGAGCCCAAGCTAAGCCGAAGCCGGACAAAGAGCCCGGCTATGATCCAAACCCGGATTTGCGTATATCTGTCCGGCAAGCCCTGGATCAACTAGACCCGGCAGACCGAGAACTAGCAGCGGTGGTGTTTATGGAAGAGTACACCGAGGAAGAATGTGCCGACCTGCTAGGCGTAACCGACCGGACCGTACGGAGACGGTTAGTTGGAGTTAAGCAACAGCTCAAGGACATCCTGAAGGACTGGCGGGCCTAGCGGCGGGAGGCGCAAACACGTGACAGCAAAAGAACATAAAAGGCTTGGTGGGGCGCTTATGGAATCAGTTTTTTGGCTACGAAGTATGGCGCTCTCAGCCTATGTGAATTACAACCAGCCGAGTAGCAACAATGATGCGTTCCGAGAGGTCTCAACGACGCCAGAGGATGCGGTGATTTCCGCTGAGAATGCCGCAGAGGACACCGTAGGAGAATACCGGCTTGTCAAAGTGCGCAAGATCAAGGTAGTGCGGTCACTGTCAGACTAAGGTTAGGAATGTCGTGGATGCGTTAGAGCGTGTTGTGAGGAGCAGAGATGAAACGTACATATACAATGTGCAAGTACCCGGACCGAGACGAACCTAAGATAGCGTGCGGCTATCCGTTGCCGTGCCCGGTTCATACGGTGATGTTGGATCTAACGACAAAACCACCAGTGCTGATTCAGCCAATTACCAGGCCCTTGCGACAGAAGGACAAGCGGCGGCTGAACACCATTGCCGTGAAGTTGGCGAAGTAGCCGATCTGGGGGTGAGTGATGACAGCCTGGCTAAGACGTGCTCTGCGTGATGTGCGAAAGGAGTTGCAACGATGGCCGATCTGGAAACGCGCAGCCAAGCCATGACAGACGAACAACTGAGGCAGGAGTGTGAGGCGCACTATCAACGCTTTGCCCGCTATGGAAAGTGCTTCTGTGCGGAAATAGATTTCAACAAATGGCCGTCAGGTGTCCGGGCAGCTTGTGGATTCTGTCGTGACATTGATGAAGTGATGGCCTTCGCCAAGGAACAGCAGGCGGTGGGGCGGAGGGCGATGGCGGAGGAGGCAGCAGGGCTCGTTGAAAGTTTAGAAATTCTCGACCCGTCCAGGCTGTCACGTCGAGAGCAGCTACGAATATACGATGTACTGCAAAAAGCGGCTGAATCCGCGCAGAAAGTGAGGCGACATGAGCAGTGAATGGGAACAGTGTGTAGGTGATTGGGCTGATCGTTGCAACGAACTGTCACAACAAAACAAGGCCCTCCAGCAGCGCACCGCCGAGTTGCAGCGGGAGGTGGAACGGATGCAAGAGGAAAGCCGACAATGGGAAAAGGTCAATCTTGTGGCGCTACTACGGGAACGTGATGACATCAAGCGGCAGCTTGCCATTGAGCAGGCCACGGCGAAGCTCCTGTTGGCCGACCTGGCGGAAGCGGCGATCACTTGGACGACGGAGAAGCCGACGGAACCAGGTACGTATTTCAGAGAGTATCAAGATGGTGAACACACGTACAACTACATCCATGAACTGTCTCAATATGACTGTGACAACATTGAACGCCTGTATCCAAAGGGGCGGTGGGCTGGTCCGATTCCTCTACCTAAGGAACCACAATGAGCGGTGGCTGGGTCAAGGTGCCCATGCCCCAGGAGGCGGCTAGCGGGTGATATACGCTCATATACGCAGGCCCGACAAAGATTATACACAAGTTTTAGCAAAAAGCGGACATGTCCGGTTTTTCCTGTTTCCTGTGTATAATACATGACAGAGCCGTGACAGTATCGCAGCGGCATTGACATATTACGGAGACACAATGGCACGAAGACTGTACGCACTGCCGGAGAATTACGCGAACCTCGAAATGCGCGAAGCGATGGAATGGGCCACGGACGAGGTTCTACGGCTAGACGAAGAAAACCAACGGCTGAGACTCAAACTAGAGGCGTATGAACGAAAAGGAATACAAACACGAATCGCGGCGAAAGACCACGCCGCCTACCGGTACCACGACCCTTCCGGCCCGTTCGACCGATCAGAGCCGATTGTCATACCTCACTGACCGCGGATTGTCAGCAGACCTCGCTAGTTACAATGGATGGTACGTTTCGGAGCACGTCGGGGACGGCCGTACGCGCATCGTAATCCCGGCAACGAACACGGTCGGGTACGTCTACTATCAAGCCCGAGCGGTCGATAGCGACGCCGAGCCGCGGTATATGTCCCCGAAGTACGCCGCGGGGGACAGCGTCGTTGTCGTATGGCCGATGATAAGTACAAACCGCGTCGTGCTAGTCGAGGGCCCGATGGACGCACTCGCTGCGGCAGAGCACAGGGCGGTAGGCGTAGCCTTGATGGGTAAGCGGGTCCGTAAAGACGCGTTTGCACAGATCGCGGGGATGTTCAGGGGGTACACGTTCATAACTGTACCGGACAGCGACGGACTGAGCGTGGCTGCCGACTGGGGGTTAGAGCTAGCGAAGCACGGGTTGTTTGCCTACATGACACTGACGGGCCACAAAGACCTAGCGAGTACGCCGAGGGAGTTACGGGGGAGGTTACTTGGCTACTAAGAAGGCTACTAAGAAAACGAGCCTAGCCGTACTCAGCACGATACCGGCCGAATCGTTCAAATACGCGGGGGCAACGCGGGACCTCTGCGTCCAGTGTGGGCGGGGCGCGGCTACTGGCATGTGGGAGAAGTTTATTCCAGGGAAGTACACCGGGGGACTGCTTATTGTCTTCGACACCCCCCCTAGCGCGAACGAAGCGTCATTAGTTAGAGAACTAGCGGCCGAAGCCGGATACGAAAAGCAGGACGTAGCCTGGATCTCCGCCGTAAGGTGCGGCGCGGACAAGCCAAGCATGGATCAAATACGGTGTTGCCGCCCGTTCGTGCTCCGGGCGCTAGATTACTTGAAGCCGAAGCTCGTGATCGCGGCAGGGTCGAGCGCGACACGGAGTTTGACGAATCTGGGCACGAAGACGAATATCACGGAGCTACGCGGCCGGCCGTTGACCGTCGCGGGCCGAGAGGAGGTCCTTGCGTATGCTACTTACGCGCCTAGTGCTGTGCTACTTGGCGGTTTACAGTACCGTGACCGCATTATCGAAGATTTATCAAGGGCCGGGGCCCAAGTACTAGAGTACCCGGTAGACGCGCTGCCGACCGGTTCATGCGTTGCCGTAGATACGGAGTACGCCCCGAACGGCGACCTGCTTACGCTTGGCATAGCAGATGATTTTATAGCGGCCGCAGCCGAAGTAGACGAGCCTGATTTTGCAACCGTCCTTGGTGTGCTTGAGCAAGCCGATGACGGGGCCATGTTGCAAGGCCACAGCTTGTCCGGCGACGTAGACCGTCTCGTCGAGCTTGGCGTCTGTAAGGAAGCGTGGGTTTCAGGAGAAAAGACGTGGGACAGTTTGTTACTCGCCAGGATGGCCAACGAGAACAGGGGTAAAGGGGGCTACGAATTAGAAAGCCTGTTGACCTCACGACATAACGTCAACCCGTGGAAAGCGGCGACGAAAGCGTACGACGAGACCGATGCGACGACCTGGCCCCCGGATCTTAGGCGAGAGCGGTGCAGGTTAGACGCTTGGGCGGCGTGTAAGGTCGTGACTGACCACCTGTACCACGTCCTAGGCGAAGGCCAGCCGGTGACGTTGACGCACATGATAGCTATGAGTATTCACCGGATCGAGCTAGCCGGGGTGTACATAGACCGTAACAAGTTTTTGCAGACCGAGCGAGAGTTACATACGGAGGCTGCACAGTACAAAGACCGGTTGACGAAGAAGGCGCTGAGCTACGGGATGACCTCGTTCAACCCGACGAATGACGGGAACATACGTGACCTGTTGTTCAAGCGTATGAAACTAGAGGTCGTCAAGACGACGAAGAAAGGTAATCTGCCGAGCGTCGATAAAACGACACTGAAACAGCACGTCGGCCGCGAAGAGGTCGATTTACTTTTGAAGTTCAACGCGGCTGACAAGGCCCTGAGTACGAATATTGTCGGCGTCGCGCCGCTGATTGTCCCGGTCGGGCAGGATCTCGGGTATCTCCCGGTTCATATCAACCCCCTAGGCGCGAGGACGGGGCGGCGGTCGTCAGAGAAGCCGAATATGCAGAACTGGCCCCCGAAGATGCGCCAGATGGTCGTCTCACGGTACCCGAACGGAAGCGTCCTTGAGTTCGACTACAAGAGCCTAGAGGTCTTCCTGTTAGCGTTCGAGGCCGGGGACCAGAAGCTCTACGACTACTTCGCGAACCAAGGCGGGTACATCGCGGTCGCCCGTGATATGTGGGGCAAAGAAGTAGTCAAAGGGTCCACCGAGTACCGGGCGACAAAGAGCATCGTCCTAGGGACGAATTACAACATGCAGACGGCGCTGATGGCCGAGAACCTATGGTTCCTGGGCGTCCGGTTCAGCGAAGACTACGAAGCGCATACGGAGAAAGTAGACACGTTACGGGAAGCGTACTTAGACATGTTCCCCGGTATCCGCCGGTTCATGTACAGGCAGAGGAAGTACTTGATTCAGCACCAATGCGCCAGGACGAGGACCGGCAGTGTCCGACATCTACCACATACCGGGCCGAAAATGAGGGGGTTTGGTCGGTTGGTGAACCAAGCGATTAACTACCCGATCCAAGGGCTCGCGGCGCATGTCACAGGAACGGCATTACTAGACTGCGAAGCGTTGCTGTGCAGAACGGCCGGGATGACGCTACTAGAGTATCACGAATTGTTGTTACGCCGCGAATGGGACAAGCGGCCTATCCCGTTGATTATCAACGAAGTTCACGACAGCTTGTTGTTCGATCTCCCGTATGGGCCGGAGGATTTTACGGCGCTAGAGATAGCAGCTTCGCTCAAGGCGACGATGGAACAGGCGCGGACATTACGGCTGCTAGTCCCAGAGTTCACGATGCCGCTTGTTGCGGAAATGAAGATCGGTAGGACGTGGGGAGCAGAATAATCTTAACGAGGAGGACGCATGGCATTCAAGAAGAAGTTTGGAAAGAAGAAAGGTAATTTTACCCGCGTCGGGAACATGTTCAAGTCAGACGGTAAGTTCCTGCCGGACAACGCGACGTTTGCGTACGGGACGACGTGTGACGGGAAGTACCTAGAAGCCGTCGTCGAGACGCTGACCAAGATCGCAGAGGAAGGCGGCTCTGCGCGATTCAGTCTGACGAAGTGGAAGGACCAGGATCACCCGGTTCTGAGTGTCAGTCCGGCGAAGCCGAAGGGTGAAGGTTCGCCTCGCGTGAAGACCGACGACCAGGAGCTAGAAGACCAGGGCGACGGGGTGCTGTAGTGGCTACCGTCGCTGGGTGGAAACTATGGCCTTGGACAAGAATACTCGCGGCGCTAGTCTTTAGCCCCGTTCTAGTGCCAGTTATCGCTGTGTTGTTTGTCGGCTCTCTCGTAGCGGCTACGTTTAAATACGTTGTTACCGGCGTCTGGGGCTTTGAGGAGGGGACAGGATGGTAGGGCACGAACGCGACAACGGGGTTATCTGGGTCCATCACTCCCCTGCGATTATCGGCGGGAAGCCAAGGTATGACTGGGTCCGCAGTGCGAAGCGGCTCGTACTGACGCCGTCAGGCGCGGAGTGGCTTCGACAAGTCGTAGGATGGGACTATGCTCGTCATTCCTGATACTGTACAGGTCACTAGGTCGCCGAAGTCTGAGCAAACGCTGACGGACCGGTGCCGGGCGTGGATCGAGCGGGAAGAGCGTAAGCCGGGGTTACATGCGAGCGACCTCCTAGACCCCCGGATGGCTTATTACAAGCGTAAGTTCCCGCAGGCGTTGCCGGACCGGCTTGTGAACATGTTCATCGTCGGCAAGTTCGGACATATCATCGTGTTGTCTGCCGTAGACGGGGTCAAAGGGATCAATATGGAGTCCGACGAGGGTTCCGAGTGGTCCGAAGATCTTGGTATCTGGTTCTCGGCGGACAAGACGATTCAAGGCATCCCGCGGGAACTGAAGACGACGCGGAGTTACTACGAGGCGAAGACGCACAAGGACCTCGAACTATATATGAAGCAGCTCGGGATCTACATGGTCGCAAGGAATTCCCTAATCGGCCAACTCTGGGTCCTGTACTTGAATCTCAAGGACGACGAAGGCAAGACGGCCCCGGCGTGGCGCGTCTTTACCGTGAAGTGGACGAAGGAAGAACTAGAGGCTTATCGGGCGCAGATTAAAGCGACTGCCTACGAGCTGAACGAAGCACTAGAGAAGGACGACCCTAGTAGCCTTCCTTTGTGCAGCGCCTTTAAATGCGGCCAAGGCACATGTGGCTTCTGGAATGAGTGTAAACCAGAGGGCCGCTATCCAAAGAAGACGAAAAGCGCATGGACGGCGTAATTTGTAAAGTTCCTGGGTGCGCTGGGTTTAGGCGGAAGTATCGCGGCAAAGTTATAGCTAGCATGTGTACCACGCATACCAGCCGGAAGCAGCGGCACGGCGGTACAGAGGCCTACTCGAAAAAGAGCGGACCGCCAGTAGGTTGGAATGGGCGCGGTAGAGTGGGCACTAACGGGTATATGTGGGTTAACTTTTGGGGCAAGCGCGTCATGGTACATCACTTAGTCTATCTCATTGAACACGGTGAATTGCCCAGAGGTAAGCACATACATCATATAGACGGAGATAAGTACAACAACAACCCCGATAACCTAGTAGCCCTTACTCCGAAGGAGCACAGCGCAGCGCATCGGGGCTAGAAACCAGGAGGCGTGATGCAATTTCAAGTCACCGTGCAGACAAAGTTGTCCTATGACATCACCGTAAACGCGCCTAGTTTTCAGGAGGCGGCAGCAATGGCCGCAGAGGCGGCGGTGAAGATCGACAGCGAGATTATTGAGGTGAGCCGCCCGCTGGTACCAGACGAGTATTTTACTGACACGGAATCAGAGGTTATCGGGATCTGGAAGCAATGAGCGCCAAGCCGAGTCTGATGTTCGTTAGCGAAGAGCTGGAACTCGGCCTCGTCGCGGCACTCGTCCGGGGACTGATTAAGCTAGACTCCGTCCCGGTAGACGCGCTGAGCAAGGACGGCCAGGCGGTCTGTAGCGCCGTGCAATTCCTAGCGGAGATAGGCAAGCCGCCGTTCGCTAAGAATTCAGTGCTCAGCGCGGCGGTGGACGTAGCCGGAGCGGACAAGGTCGCGTTACGACCGTTCCTAGACAAAGCCATGGCGACCGCGGGGGGACAGGAACCGGCGGAGATCGTTCGGAAACTAGCCGAGCAACAGACGCTAAGCGAAGTCATGAACATCATTCAGCGTCAGATGGCCGAACGGTCGTTTGACGCCGGGGAGATCAGGGCCAAGCTGAAGTCGTCTAGCCACAGCGCCCTTGTCCCGGCGAGCGAGTTAATCATAGGCGACAAGCTCCCGCCGATACCGACGGGGTATGACATACCGAGTCTTCCGGGGCTAACCGAAGCGAGCGGCGGTGTGATGGGCGTCTGGTGCGTCGGCGGCAAGGCCAAGGTCGGCAAGAGCACCCTCGGGGTTCAGATTGCCCTAGAGATGCCGGTGCCCGTGTTGTACTACGACATGGAAAACGGTGACGAAGTGCTCATGTACCGGATCGGGAAAGCCTTCGGGGGAGACGTTCGCAAGGTCAAGGATAAGACGAAGCGGTTCTATTTACGCCATAACATTAAGACGCTCGATCAAGACTTAGGGAAAATCGCCGCACCCGCGCTGGTTGTCGTAGACAGTCTACAGAAGCTTCCGACGAAGCTCGATCAACGGAGAGCCGGTATAGACGGCTGGCTCGCTAAGTTCGAGCGGTTGAAAGAAGACGGGTACAGCGTCCTGTTAATTAGCGAGGTCAACGGCTTCGGCGGCTTTAAGGAGTCGTCGGAGATCGAGTACACGGTAGACTTCGGGATGCAGCTCCGCCGGGACTACGGGACAGGGGGCGTCGTCGCTACGGTCGTAGCCAACCGTCACCGGCCACACTACGGCGACATATGCGGGATCGAGCGGGTCAACGACTGGTGGATGAAAGAGACCGAAGACTTAGGACAGGAGGACGGGCTATGAGCGTGCAGTTTATGACAGGTACGGTTGCGGCAGTATCGATGAGTGTAGAGGAGGGCGACTTAGAAGTCGAAGTCAACGGAATCCCATTGTTTTACATTAGCGGAGAGAGCGGAGAACTGGTGTCTTACTGTCTCAATGCCGAGGAGGCCTACCGACTGAGGCGTCTCGGTTTTGCAATCATAGATAACCGTCTGTTTTGCAATCATAGATAACCGTCTGGTGGTGAATGGCCCCGCGCCTAAAAAAGACGACGAGTAAGGGTAAGCGCAGTGTCAGGGACAAGTATTTACAGAAGACCTACGGTATCTCCCTCCAAGACTACTACCGTCTAGCGGCCGTGTACAAGGGGGGCTGCTGGGTATGCCGGAAGCCCCCCAAGCCCGGCAAAAACCTAGCCGTAGACCACGATCATGCGCTCGCTAAGACTGGGGCCGTCCGGGCTTCGGTTCGCGGGGTCTTGTGCTGGTACTGCAATAAGAAAGTCATCGGCCGTCGGCGCAAAGAGAACGCTGGTATCTTACTCGAAGCGTATTACTACCTCGTCGAAGGTCGCGCACAACAGATACTAGGAGGGTAATGGCTAAGAAAGACACAGAACGGTGGTTGTACATTCCAGACACACACGCGCCGTACCACGACCAGAAAGCCTGGGACCTGATGATGAAGGTCCTCGAAGACCGGGAGTTTGACGGGTGCTGCATCATGGGCGACTTCTATGACTGTTACGCCGTCTCCGACTACCGGAAGGACCCCCGGCGGGAGCGGAGTATCAAGCGTGAGATTGCAAAGGGCCGGGTCCTGCTCGATCAGTTGAACGACTACGGGTTCAAGCACAAGCTGTTTCTAGAGGGTAATCATGAATGGCGCTACCTGCGTTACCTAGAGACGAACGCCCCGGCGATCTACGAGGAAGCCATGAGCGGGGACCTGTTCGGGCTGAAAGACGGGAACTGGACGGTCATTCCGTACATGGAGGACGCCCAGATCGGCCGGTTAAACGTCACGCATGACGTAGGCTACGCCGGTGTGACGATGGTACGCAAGACGATGATTGACTACATGGACAACGTCGTCATGGGGCACGGGCACACGATGCAGTACATCGTCGAAGGCAACGCGAAGGGGATTACGCACGTAGCGGCCTCGTTTGGCTGGCTCGGGGACCTAGACAAAGTAGACTACAAGCACAAGATGAAGGCTCGTAAAGAGTGGGTCAAGGGCTTTGGGGTAGGTACACACAAGTTGAGCAACGGGTACATGTACCTGACGCCTATTCCAATTCTGCACGACTACACCTGTCTCGTAGACGGGGAAATCTTTAGCTTGAACTAGGAGGCGTATGGCACCAGAAGAGCTAGACAGGGCCGTAGATGCGGCCTGGAACGAAGGCTACGAACAGGGGCACGCGGACGGCCGCGAAGACGGGTATGACGAGGGGTATGCCGCGGGGTGGGCGGACGGGTATGACTCCGCGAAGGAAGACATAGAAACGGATTACCGCGAGTCCGTCGAGCAGCGCGGACAAGCCTATGCTGAGCAGCGCGGTCAGGAGCACTACGACACGCTGACCGAGACGCCGGAGGACGACTATGAATAACCCTAGTGGCCTCGTTCTACCGGACAGCGCCGGTGTCCTCGTGACACCTCCCCCGCGGGTCCGTGACGTAGCGGACGCCGGGCCGTTCAAGGTCGGTCAACGGATTCCGCTGTACGGGTACGTCCTCCTGGTCACGAAGATCCTGGCGAACGAGGAAGACAAGATAAAACTCGTCCTAGAGCCGGTAGACGTAACCGCCGGAGCGGTCAAACGCGCGAGGGGAAAGAAAGGAAAGAAACATGGGCGTAGAGTTCACACCGTTTCCTAAGATCCCTAGGCTGTCCCGGCCATGTATTATTACCGAGAAGATCGACGGGACGAATGCGAGTATTTACATTGCCGAAGACGGAACCGTAAAAGCAGCGTCCCGGTCTCGTTGGATCGAGCCCGCGCAGGACAACCACGGCTTCGCAGGCTGGGTCTATGAGAACAAAGACCAGCTCGTCAAGGAACTCGGCGTCGGGCATCACTTCGGGGAATGGTGGGGCCGCGGGATCAACCGGGGCTACGGGGCGACGGAGAGGTACTTCTCGTTGTTCAATACGACGAGATGGGAAGGTGCGCCGTTGGAACTGTGCCGCGTCGTCCCGGTGCTGTACCACGGCCCGTTCTCGACCGGGGAGGTAGACAGTGTTTTGCGGCTTCTGGCGGAGTCCGGTAGTCGCGCGATGCCTGGCTACGATAACCCGGAGGGCGTTGTCGTGTTTCATATGGCGAGCCGGGCGCTGTTCAAGAAGACCATCGAAAATGACGAGGCGCCGAAAGGTATTCCGTGCCCGGCGTAGTCGAGTTCCTGCTTGTCCTCGTCTTGCGGTTCGAGGTCGGCGTTCCCGCGACGGCGTACATCGAAGGGGACATGTACAAATCGTTAGACGCTTGTATCGCAGAAGGCGACCGGTCCGTCGAGTGGCTGACGCAGGACTTCGTCGCGGTCAAATACTACTGCGTCAGAAAAGGAGGCGTATGAGAGACGTGCTGAGCAGTATCGCTCTGGGCATTCTTTTAGTTCCGGTCGCGTTTCTTGTCCTGCTATGGCTCCTGGTCGTCGGCGTCCTGTTGTTACCGCTTATCCTTGTCGGCGGCGTGTTCGCGGCGATAGAAGCGTGGAGAAACTAACGGGGGACGCATGAAACTACTAGGCGTACTGGTGTTACTCGCGTTGCTCGTCGTTCCGTCGGCTAGTGCGCTGCCCGAAGTCTGGGTCTACGGCGGAGCTGGCGTCTCTGATACGTCCGTGAACACAAAACCGAATCTCTGGAAGCAGACGGATTTTCCGTACGACTACACCGGGACGACGCCGGGCTGGCGTGCCGGGCTCGGCGCCGGTCTTTCCAATGGGCTGTTCTTAGAACTAGGCGCGGTGTCTCTAGGGGCGCCAAGTATACGTAGCACGTTCGTTCCTGACGACCATCTAACGCCGGGAACGGGGCACTGTTACAAGGACTGCGGACCGGAGCATCAGCGACAACTCGCACTCAGAAATAACTACCTGGGCGGTGAACTCGTCGTCGGGTATCAGATCGCTTGGATACTGCGCCCGTACATCAAAGGCGGAGCCGCTGGTTTTGCACATGAGCACAGTGGGCACGTCCAGAACCAGAGTCGCGTGTGGCACTTTGACGGCAACGACCAGCCTAGTACAGAGAAACTAGCGGGGGTCATGCTGGCCGCGGTTCTCGGCGGCGGGATCTGCGGGGACGTGTACCGGGGGATACTGGTCTGCGGGGACGTAGAAAAGTTCTTTCCCGTGGCGCATACGGCAAACCCCCTGATTGACTCAGGGCTCGGCGGGCCGGTGCTGACGACGTTTCAAGTCCGTATCCCACTACTATAAGGAGACACGATGCCGAAACCGGAAAACCGGTACGAGCTAGCCGATAACCTAGAGCGTGATGCGACGAAGCTACAGTCCCGGCTCCGGGGGCACTTCGTAGACGATCATAGCCTGTGTGTGTCCTGCCGATGGGGCCACGTCTACCGGCAATCGTCTAAGAACCGGCGCAACGTGTACTGTACGACGCTCAGTAAGTACATGCCGGACGACGTATCGGAGTGCTCGGAGTACCAGACGATTAACCAGTTAACATTGCACCAAATGGCCGAGATTGCAACGCTTATCGAAGTCAACGAGAAGAAAGTCGGATTTCATCAGGAGGAATGCCCCTAATGGCAATGGCTATCGAGAAGCTGAACCTCGTCGGCTACAAGATGTTCGCGAGTTTCCCCGGTCAGCGTATAGCCCGCAATCTAGCCGTACACGCGATGCACTCCGCGCTGTGTGCCCGCGGCCGGGCTGAACCCGCGAATTACCGGCTGTTCCGGCATATCCGGCGCCTGACGACCAGGCCGGTCTACGAGGTGGCCGAATGGACGAACTAGC
>FRDC01002146.1_pt1 | contig 19318 bp, 20 predicted proteins | sample 1106171 | NCBI WGS metagenome assembly FRDC01 (sample SAMEA3930566, study PRJEB13176) | freshwater metagenome | biome: Drinking water system; feature: drinking water; material: water | place: Singapore | collected 2014-12-20 | reverse complement strand
GTGTTGCTCAAACTTTAAATAATCTAGGAATTATAACTACGATAAAGCTGTTAGGTGACAATGACCCTCACAACTTATATATTAAGTCAAATTCTAATATATATGACTTTATTAATATTGCCGCTACTAAATTTAACTATTCATGGATTGAACAAAATAATTCAATTATTTTCTCTTCCTTAAATCCAATAAAAAAGCAAGAATCATCATCTATTGCATTAAATAAGAAAAAAAATGATGATATTAAGATAATTAATAGAAATATCTCAATTCCTCAACCAGTAACACATTATTCATTAAATACATCTGACAGAAAACTAAGAAATGCACTATCTAAGTGGTGTAAGCAGGCAGGTTGGCAACTAGTTTGGAATACCAAGGTTGACTATGACATAACCACAAATTGGCCAGAAATTCCTGGCTCATTCGAATCAGCGGTAAATAAAGTATTAATTGCAACTCAAGGTAGTGATACGCCACTGTATGCAATTATGTATGACAGTAATAAAGTACTAGAGATTCGTTCTAACGATAATTGATAAGGTTTAATCTATGAATAAAATTAAAATAATTTCCGGTATATTATTGAGCTTATCAATAATAAATGGCTGCTCATTTACCTCATTACCAAGTGATGCCAGAAAATCGATAAGCGGTGCTGAAAGTGGAATTGATAGTGCCAATAAGCAATTAGCCAACACCAAACCTATTGTTCAAAATAACTTTATCCAGCATAAAACCACTGGATATTTTGGCAGTAAAGCTGTACAAATATCAGATTCTGATAATTTACCCCCGGTATTCCAGAATCAGATTCAAATGGATCAAACCTTTTACTCATTAAAAGATGTTGCAGATAGAGTAACTAATCTTACTAGAATACCAACACTAGTAAGCTATGGTCAATTTGCATCGAATGGTTCTGAATACTTCCAACCTTTTAGAATTACGCAAACAGATGGAAACCTACTTGATTTATTGTCAAGTATTACGCAAAAAACTGATACCGCATGGAGTTATCAGAATAATAAGATTATTATTTCCGAGTATCAAACCAAGCGCTGGAAAATCCGAGCTATTCCTGGGGATATCCAAGTACAAAATTCAATCCAGAATAATGCTGGGATTCAAGGACAGGGTGGGGCATCTGGTGGAGCACAAATCGGGCAGGGCGGAGGCGGTGGGGCTTCTACTAGCCAATCACAAGCAAATCAGCAGTCTTCAACTATTCAAAATGTAGCATTCAATTTACAAAACTCTCTGTGGGATATGCTTAAAAAATCCCTGGAGGCAATGAAGTCCAAAAATGGTAAGCTAAATATTGATCCGTCTACTAGCTCAGTTGTAATGACAGATAAACCTTCGGTTATTGAACTTGCCGATGGTTACATTAAGAAAACGAATAAAGATCTAAACCAGGAAGTAATTATAGATGTACAAGTCCTCCAGGTTATAACCAACAAAACCGATAACTATGGGATTAACTGGAATCTAGCTCTTAATGGTTCAAATGCAAGTTTTACTATTAATGGTCAGGCAGTTTCAGCTGGTTCATCCGGTGGAACCTCATTTACACCGTCTCCGGTATTTGTTCCAACCAATACTACCCAAGCATTTACCATTGGAGCAACATCAGGAGATTTATCTGGTTCACAACTAGTAATTAATGCACTTAGTACAATTGGCAAAGCCAGTCTGGTAACTAATTCATCACATGTAACATTGAATTATCAACCAGCACCATTTCAATTTGTTAATCAACAATCGTATTTAGCTTCAGTATCTACTACGCAAACAGCTCAAGTGGGTAGCCAAACTGCATTAACTCCTGGACAAATAACGTTAGGGTATTCACTTAATGTGTTGCCAGTAGTTATGGATGATAATGAAGTTTTGGTGCAGGTATCATTAAATCTTTCTTCATTAAATGGAATTAAAGTATTTAGCACCCAAGGTGCACAAATTCAGTTACCTGATGTGCAATTAGGTAATGCATTGCAAAAAATCAAAATACGCTCAGGAGATACTTTCGTAATGTCTGGTTTTGATAGTGATACGAATAAGATACTTAACCAGGGTGTTGGTGGAGCAACAAACTGGTGGTTAGGTGGTGGAGTTTCTGCTGATCAGACTAAGCAGAGGCTTGTAATTTTAATTACGCCTCATTTGGTTTGATAACATGAGCCTTTACGAAAAGAATGGGCAGTTATTTCTTGCTGGTATGTTCTGGCAGGTACCAGATGAAGGTAAGAGTAAAGTAGACTTGTCTAGAATAGTTAAACATACCAGTCATAATTATTACTGCCGGATAAAAAAGATACATCCTACTTATGGTTTTGCCTCAGATGTGGGTTTACCTAAAAAGAAGAAGGTATCTTCTCTCGGACACTTTATTGTTGAATGCTCAAATGTTGATGAAAAAACACCTAATTCAATAATAGTCTATAAATTCAAAGATCAGGGCGAGCCTACATCGATAGAAACTGGAGAATTAGCGGAACATGACCAATATGGTTATATTGTTTTTATGAATGGGACAATTTGTCCGGATGATGGGGAATTTATTTCAGATGCTTTATCAATACGACTATCTGTCCTAAAAAAAATCAAGAAATATGAAATTAAACGTTTAGATTTAACGCTTGATGCTGCAGAAGCACTTTTTAATATCTTTGAACGGTTGGAAATTACCTTTAATAATCCTGAAATGATGGTGAGGCTTCTGGAACGAGCCAATAAGGAAGATAGATGGCAATTATCCAATCTGGTTAAACAATCTAAAAGTATGGAGAAATATTTACCACTACTCCAGCAATTAAATGCAGGTGAATTAACCGAGAGTTTTGATATACAACTAGTAAGAAATTTTATCCGAGAGCCAATTTTTAGGGATGCAAAAGAAAATAGCCGGGATGCAAAAGACGATCTGGTGTATCTGGTAGAAAAAATTAACATAGCCCCATTAACCAGTGATCAGGTGTATTGGAATAATAAGAATTTTAAAAAAAACTGCTTGAAATCGCAGTTAAAACCAATCTCTGGGGTTAAGAATGGCAAGATTAAATATGCTGCAGGACTGGGAATTATAGCATTTTCGATTTACTTTACATTTTTTAGGGGTGAAGAAGAGATTCAGAAGGTAATTACTCCTCCCGCGCCTAAAATTGTAGCAGTGCCAGCAACTCCGGCGCAATTAATCAAATCCTGTATTGTGCCAATTGATAAATATTTCACTGATCTTGATGATTGGACTTTGACAGGTATCAACTGTAATTCATTAGGTTATAGCCTAACCTTTATTGCCGATTCTGATACTACTTTAGCTGAATTAATTAAATTAACTGGTGATAAGAATGCAATTTTATCCGGCAAGGTAGGAACTACTACTAGAAAATTCCAATTAGCGCCCGGCAGAAAATCAACTTTACAAAGACAGGAAATTATTACTGAATTACAAAAAAATGCTATTGAATATTCCATGAAACTACAGTTGCCAGCAACTAGTAAAGATAATAAATTTAGTATAACTACAAAATTATCTCCGGTATATTTATATAACCAGGGGTTATTAAATAATGTACGTTTAAGCGAAATTAATATGAGTTACGATACCCAATCAGGCTATTACAATTGGACAATCCGAGGAGAAATATAATGTATAAGTATTTAAGTTTTATAGTATTTACAAGCTTGATTATCGAAGCGTATGCGGCTAATGAGAGTGCAACAATCTTTAAGCCAAATACTCCAGCTGCTAGTGGTGTGATAGCTTCAAATTTAAAGCCCCAAGCTTCACAACCCCAAATAATGGGTGGTTCAAACCTAACCGATGCCGATAAAGACTCATTGTCGCAAATAAAATTAAATCGCAAAATTGAACTTGCCAAAAAAATGCAGGAGTTAAATAAGATTCAAAATGGTGGGACAACCTCAGTGCCTACTAATTCTACAAATACACAACCAAGAGATAGTCAATCGCAAACTGTAGTAACAGGAGTAGCTATTGATGTAGAAGGCAGAAAGTTTGCTACTTTACAATTTATTGATGGAGGTGTCTTAGATGTAACTATTGGCTCCAAAGTAGGCGACTATGGGGTAACTAATATTACATTAAATGGTGTTGATTTAAGTGGTATTGATAAAAAAACAAAAGGTAGGAAGTTACATCTGAAACGCGTATATGCAGCAGAAATTAAGCCGAGGCAAATGAGCTCACAGCAAATGAACACAAATATATTCTCGCCATCACCGATTGTTACATCAGCTAATCAGGATGAGAATGTTGTTGTTCCTCCAATTGTAACAAGATAGATTTAGAAAAAGGCTAAGAGATGTTTGATAATAGTCACGTAAGAGTACTAACAGCAAAAGGTGGACCACATGCGATCCAGCCAGCTCTTTATGATTACATTGCCTTGACAAGTGATAAGAAGCTTTATTTCCATGAAGAATATAGAAATAATCGGCAGGTTGCAAATAAGATAGCGTTCTTTACTGAAGCGAAGCTGTATGAAGGATTGCCGATTCCTGTAACTGCGATTGAAATAAGAAGCTTATATGATAAGTCTTTAAAAGAATCAAATGAGTCTTCACAATTACAACGTGAAGTACAAGACTTATTTGAGCGGGCAGCAGCTCAGGATGCTTCTGATGTGCATGTAACAGTAAGAAGCAATGAAACCATCGTTAAACTCCGGGTTATTGGAGATGTTGAACCACAGCACGAATATACCTCAGATCATGGCTGGGCAATGTGTAAAACCATCTTCATGACAATGTGTGATCAAACTGGTAAAACCTTTCAACCAAATAAACCGCAAGAAGCCCGGATGAAGCAAATTTACCTGCCGGATGGTATTACGGGTGTGCGAATTCAGACTAATAAGACGATTGATGGTTTTATCATGGTTTGCCGGCTATTGAAAAAGATGGATCAAACCACCATGACGCTAGAAAAAATGGGCTATGAAGATAGCCAAATCCAGCTCATTAAAAAAGCAAGATCTAAAAAGGGCGGAATAAACATTATCGCTGGACCAACAGGTTCCGGAAAATCGTCAACACTGGCGACTAATCTATCAGAAATGATTGAGGACGATAACGGCAGTAAGCATATTGTTACTATTGAGAATCCGGTTGAGTATCAAATTGGTGGACGTATTACGATATTCAAAAAAGAAGAACCGGACAAGAATTTCCTGACAAGAATTCAAGAAATTTATCAGACCTTGAAACGGGGTGATAATAATTTTCCTGAGTTATTAAATTCTGATTTTACCAAAATCCGTAATATGTTGAAGATTAGGATATATGCTAAATGGAAGAATGTTCTAGACTCTTTACAAACCCAGCAGTTTGCCAAAATTAATATTAATGAGCTTCAGTCATTAATGAATTTTTCGCCATTCATAGTTCGATCGCAATATTTGGAATTAACCAAAATTGATTACGCAACTCAGATCCCGGTTATGGGCGCAGATGCTAAACGTCGGCGAGAGAAATTTGGCGAATCGGTTTCATCATTAATGCGTTTGGATCCAGATACGGTGATGATTGGTGAAATCCGCGATGGCGGTTCTCTAAAAGCAGCTTCCGATGCATCAAGAACGGGACACCAAGTTTGGTCTACGGTTCATGCGACAACCGCAATGGGGATTCCAAAACGATTGATAACCGTTGGTAATGATAGTGATGAAAGAGTTACGAAGGAAGATATTCTTGATCCAGATGTGCTTTCAAGCTTAATTTCACAACGCTTAGTTAAAAAACTATGTCCTAATTGCTCAATTCCATTGAATGTTGAGGTTATTGAGGAGCCATTGTTGGATAGGTTAAATAAAGTCTTTAAGAATGATCTATCCGGCATCCGAATTAAAGGTGATGGCTGCCTGAAATGTAACCAAACTGGAAATGTAGGACGAACAGTTGTCGCCGAAATTATAGTTGTTGACGAAAAATTTGTTGATCTACTAATTAATTCATCATTTGAAGCCCAGAATTACTGGGTTAAAGATATGGCTGGTATGACGATGATGATGCATGGACTACTCAAGGTAAAACGTGGTGATGTAGATCCTGCGGATTTAGAAGATGAGCTGGAACAAATTAATATACGGGAAGACTGGCATGAATCATTTGCGCAGATAATTAAGACAAATATAATTGATGTACCTAAAACTGATTATAACTTAGCGTAAGAACAAATTAATGGACATTAAATAATGATTAAAAATTTTATTCTATCACTCGGACTGGGTGATTTAAGAAATAGCGTAGTAAATCTCCAAAATAGATGGGCATATCTTACTAGAAAATCAGCCATGACATTCAAAACAAGAATGGCAATGTATCGCATGATGGAAAAGATGACAGGAGAACCAGCGGCATTACCAGTATTTAATGCAGTTGAGGAATTACAGTCGCTAGAAGAATCGAAAGGAAAAAAGACTAAGCTCTGGTACGTTTATCAGGACATTATTGATGAATTAAGGAGTTCTGATGCTGGTTTTGCGGAAGCTATAGCTAAATATGTTCCTGAACAAGATGTCATGGTTCTAGTCGCATCGGAACAGGGTGATATTGATGAAGGTTTCAGGTCTCTGATAGAAAACAATAGAAAAATGCAAGCAATGAAGAAGTCATTTATCAGTGCGATTTCATATCCAGGATTTTTAGTTGTTGTTATCCTTGGATTCTTATCTTACTTTTCTTTATACATCATACCGCAGTTTGTAGAAAATATGCCGCCAGATACTGTTCTTTCAGGGATGTCGGCATTATTAGCTCAGATGTCAAAATACTATTTTTATTGGTTTCCATCCTTGGTGCTTTTTCTTTTGAGTATGATTATTTTTGTAATTTGGGCGATGCCAAACTTTACGAATAAATATAGAAAACATTTAGAGAACATCCCTCCATTTAATATGTACCGAATAATGACGGGGGGAGGATTTCTTTTTGCACTTAATAGCCTTACAAAAGCTGGATATCAGGAGTTAGAAGCTTTGCTTATGATGGTTAATTTAGCTAAACCATATTTAAAGCACCGAATTGAGGTAATTATAGAACAATTAGCTGATGGTAAGAATGTTGGTGAAGCTCTAATTGACTGTCAACTGGATTTTCCAGATAAGCAAATGGTTAAAGAGTTGGCAATCCAGACTAAATATAATGATTCTGATGACTCCCTAGATATTTTATCTAAAACCTTAACAGATGATGGTTTGGAAACCATCCAAATGCAATCAGCAATCTTAAATAAGATTATTACTCTTTTTGTTTTTGGAACTCTTGCAATTCTAGTATTAGGTATGCTTCAGCTTCAGGCAGATGTTGGTGGTGCTAATACTGTGAATATAACCTCTATGTAAATTACTTCATTTATTTTTTAAGGATCTATTATGAAAAACTTTAAATCTAGAAATATTCAAATTAACACTAATCGTAAAGCACAGGGTTATTCATTCCTTGAGATTTTATTAGGTGTGGCAATCATTGGTGCAGTATCAGTTATGATTATATCTGGAATGTCCAGCAACAAAAAGAAATCTCAAGCGCAAGCAATGATGAATGACGTTTCATCAATTACTAATAATTTAGTACAACAATTTGCGGCTGGAGGAGGTACTTATGCTGGTTTAAATAATCAGGTCGCAATAAGTATGAACGCAGTGCCAGGTGGCGGAACAATTGTTGTGCCAACTTCAGGTTCTACACTTAAGGATGTTTGGGGCGGCCAAGTTACTATTGCTTCAGCAAATAGTGATCAGTCCTTTACAATTCAGTATACTCAGGTTCCTCCTCAAGTATGTAATAGCGTGATTACTTCACTCGGTGGTTCAAGTTTTACCAAGATTGAAATTGGTGGTCAGGTAGTTTTCCAGAATGATAGCAGTGCTAATACTCCATTAGAACCGGGTAACGTTGGTACTCAATGTAATGCTGGCGGAAATAGTACAACAATCATCTTTACTGTTGGCTAATAATGCCTTCTCTATTAGTAATGGCGTTAATGATGTTTATTGGTGGTGTAGGGTACTATGCTACATCAAGGTATGATCCTGCCCACCCATTAAATAATCCTGGAACTAATGCCCGGATAGTGGCTGAAAATGCTTTACTTTATACCGGGCTATTATTTCAGTATGCTAACAAATATCCAAATAATCAATTGGTTAATGTTTCCAGTTTATCTAATTTTGGTACAACAGTTGCTACACCATTACTAAATTACCAGTCAGTAGTATATAAATATAATAATCAAATTTATATCATCAACTCCTGGGATGCTACTACTAAACCGGGCACTAATGTAAATGATGTTTATGGTGAATTAATGCAATTAATGAATACCAGACTATCTCAAGGCTCAAATACTACATGGCAAGTACCAGTATTGGGGATTAATAATAGTTGTTCACTATCAAACTATTCATATATCTACCCAAATAAATTAACTGGCACTTTAACTCTGTTTTCAAATATCTGTAATCAGATAAATGCTACCTATGGAGTGAAGAAATATGTGCTATTTGAAGCTGTGTATAATGCATATTAGGAGTTTATAACCATTGAACACGATTAAAAATAAAGGTTTTACTCTCCTGGAGCTAATGGGTGTAATTATATTTGTATCAATATTTTTACTCTTTGGATTAAATACTAAAAAGTCTATTACAAATACGGATGATAACAATATCTTGGCAACTCAAGCTCAAAACTATTCAAAAATTGCTGTAAATTATATCCAGAAGAATTATAAGGCAATTCTTCAACAAAGCACGACTAATCCAATATATATTACTTCCAGTCAATTAGCAAGTGCAGGATATTTACCTTCAGGTCAGCAAGCTCAGAATGCCTTGGGTCAGCTTCCTTGTATTTATATAACTCAAAGAAATAATCATATAGAACCACTACTATTTTTTGTAAATACACCGAGTACAAAGACAAACGTACCGTTAACCAGAGCTAAGTCAGCAGAATTAATATCAATGATTGGTGCAGCTGCAGGGTTTATTGAAAATAATGGCGATGCAATATCAATTGGAAATACCTGGAGAATATCAGGAGCACAAACACTATTAAATCCAGCCCAATGTTTGGGAACATCTATAGCCAGATATAGCTTACTAGTTAATCTGGGGTTATTATCTGAGTTTAATACAAATACCGAATCAGATGGATCTGTATATAGAGTAATTGATTCCAACACGCCATTTGGATCAAAGTCAAATTACAATACATTACAAACAGATATATCTTTACATCAAGAAAGCTATCCAAATATGCCCGATGGCTATAATTCGATATACATGGGCAATAATATCAAAATGTCTGCTACTTCATATGAAAGTACCGGAGTTAATATAGAAAGTGGAGATTTTCAGGCGACAAATATTATTCCAACTGGTAGTAACCCTAATATTTATGGTTCACAAAATACACTCGTTGCTGGAGCCGCATGCTATTCACAGCAGCAGGGAGCAATGACTAGCCAAAACAATTTAACTGTCTCAGGGCAGTTAATATCCAATCAACTGCAATGTCAATACAATATGCTGCTTTGTCAGGGTAATGATCCTAATGGTACGCCAAGAAATGGCTACTGCTTTCTACCAATACAGGCATTAAATCTAAATGTTACCCCAAATACCCCAGATGCACCATGCCCAGCAGGATATTTCATTACTGGTAATGCTACGGTAGCCAATGTATGTGCATGCACTGGCAGTGGAACACCAATATCTGGAACCTTTATTCAATATGACACAGTGATATCAGGAGGAGTTCAGGTTAGTAGGGGAGCGTATGGTAGATGTAATTGCAGTAATGGACCAGGTTATGCCAATATTACATCAATGACTTGTACAAATAGTAATCCAGCTATTACGTATAACGTAACATAGGAATAGAAAATGTTTAGAAAGAATAATAAGGGTTTTACTTTATTAGAGATAATGTTTGCAATCGGATTTTTAGGAATTGCATCATTAATATATGTTAAGTATAAACATTCCGAGCAAAAAATGCAGACATCAAAAACTCTGGGTGAACAGGCTCAATTAAGTAGTAAATATTTTGCTAATTACATTTTGCAAAATGAAAGCCAGATAGCAAAAATTGCATCAACAACTACTCCGATTATTATTCCGTTTGATCAGGTTATCAATTCTGGAATAACTCCTACAGGAATTAATAATACAAATATCTTAAACCAGAAAGCTTGCGTAAGTATATTAAAAAACCCAAATAGCAGCAATCTTGAAGCAGTTATGTACTATGTTTCAAATGGAACCACTAATAAATTGGAAGAACAAGATGTTGTACGAGCAGTCCATAGTTTATCTGGAGTAGCAGGACTATATAAAAATGGCCAGGTAATTACAAATAGCTGGACAATATCAAGTGGTAGTCCATATTTTGCTGGAGCTAATAATTGCGTCTCCGGATATACGCTAATTGATAAGAGTCTGGTTGTAAATCTTACCATGCTTCCTGAATTTAACCGTAATACTTTGCCGGATGTTGCTGTTAAGCGTGTTCAGGATTTAACAGAATCACTTGGTAACGCAGGAAATAAAAATACTACTTTAAGTAATATTACTTTTACCAGCGGTAAAGGTATCTACATGAATAATACTGGACAACCAGAGTTAATTGCAACTGGCTCTACTCTTGCAATTCAGAATGGTGATCTAATGGCTAGAGCAATACAGGGGTCAGAAAGTATTATTTCTGGGACATTATGTCAATCTGCAGAAGTTGGTAAAGTTGCACAACAGAATGACCCAAGAATAGCAGGTCAAGTACAATCTTCAGTAATCTGTAGTTATAACCCTTTAGTTTGTGGCGGTAGTGGTTATTGCTATACTCCAACAGTCAGAACTAAAGTTGTTTATAATGATTCAACTAATTCTGGAAAACTTGGTTCGACATTCTATTGTCCAGCTAATCTACCATTTCTATCAACAGCTACGGCTTATCAGTCAGGAAATGCAAATCCTTCGGTAACAATTCTCACTGGTACTATTAATGGTTATACAGTACCAAAAGGAGCACAGGCAACAGGTTTAACTCCAAACCCTGGGACTCCAGAAAGATGTCGGTGGGGTGGTATGTATTGTAGTAATAAGTGCCCTGATGGTAAGAATCATTGTGCTAGCTACGATAGTCATTGTGGTAAGAATGAGGAAGGTAAGATTATTCAATCAATAACAATATGTGGTGAAACGTTTAACATGTATTGTAGATGTTCTCCAGGGACACCTGCAATTGGAAATGCGTATATCCAATCTGCTACCTGTACCAATAAAGGAACCATTAATGTTAACTAAAAATAAAGGCTTTACATTTATAGAATTAGTATTTTCTTTGGCTATTCTTGGAATCATGACGATAATGATTATTAAAAATAGTAACGAAACTCTTAAAGAAAAATCAGCAGTAGCATTGGCGCAAGAGACAATGGATTATGCCAAGATATCCAATAGGTACATTAAAAATCACTATCAAGAAATTTATAACCTAGCTGCAACATCTGGTACCCCGGTAGTAATCAATTGGCAGACTATAACCGCCGAAGAAAAACAGTCAGTTATGAAGAATAAAAACAGATTAGGAATGATTCCCTGTGTATATATCAATAACTCAGGAAATCAACTAATCCCTTATCTTTATTTTGTGCGCCCATCAAGTGGAACATTTAGGCAGCCAGAACAACTTTTAACTAATATGGCCATGAAGAAAATTGGGGCACAAGCTGGATATCTGGCTAGTGATGGCAATGCATACGGTATTTATAAAGGCTGGCAAACCGCTGCTTCTGGGTTTAATTCTGCTGGATGCCAGGGAAATGGTACCGTTCCAAATACCTTGGTTATCAATATGTCGTATATGATGGACGCTCGTTCAACCCTGGAGTCTGACTATACCCTACATCGTCCAATTGATAATACTTCATCGCCTGGTGATCCCAATAATGCCAACACTATGACGACTGATTTGTATGCATCAACCAATAATCCAGATGGTTCAGAATCACCGCATAGGATAGTATTTAATAGTTACACTAATACCGGATTACAGGCGGCTAATTCATATGCTGGTGGGGCATCTCCTTTAGCTGGTAAACAAAACCTAGTTGTAGTCAGAAGTGGCGATAATAACCCAAATAATCTGGCTCAGGGAAATTTTGTAGCAAAAACGGTTCAGCCAACTGCTCAGGTTTCTGTAGGACAAGGATGTGATTCAACTATGCTTGGGGCAATTGCTAATGTTTGTACTCCTGGTTCAGGAAGTTGTAATATAACACTGGCTGAGCAAATAATCCGAGGGCAAATGCAATGTACTTATAATGTGTTATTTTGTCAGGGTGTAGATCCAACAGATTCAACCGGAACAAAACCATTAAATGGTTATTGCTGGTTACCAATTACTTCAATTGATTTTCTTCTTAATCGCCCCGTAAACACTGGTAATGCAAATTCTGATCAGTTTGCATATTCTGCAGATTGTAGCCAAGCAGTTGGAAGAGGTTTTTTTATCCTGCCTGGATCGGTTCAATATGGGGATGGACCCAGCCCAGACACTTTTGGAAACCATCCAAATTATTGCTGTCATTGGAATCGTGAGAATAATTTTGAGTCCGGTGCAGTAGGGGCTGGGATAAATGGTTGGACTAATATTTACAGTAACTCAACCTATAATGTAAATATCATGATTGGAACGAGAATTGTACAAAAATGGGGTGCGGTTAAAAATAGTGATCCATGGTGTTGGACTTCTGATTGTGGGAATCAATATAGTTATGCACCTGTAATGATTAAACATTATACATGTACTAATGATACTACAAATTTTACATACACAGGTGTTTATTAGCAACTAAAGATAGTCGCATTATATATTGACATAATGCGACTATATATGCTATCATTATTACTGTTAATAATTTATTGGAGTAATTATGAAAAATAATGATTATGATGGATTTTCAATTCAGTTGTTTGCTAAAGATGATAAGTGTTTAGCAAAGTTTATAGAACTTGAAGATATCATTGCTGAGGGTTCAGATCTTAATGAAGCTTTACAAAACTTGAAGCAAGTTTGGGATTCATATAAAGAAGAGTTAACTAAAGCAGGAAAAGAAATTCCTGACTCTACGTTATTAAAAAAATATTCTGGAACTTTCTATATTAGAACGACTCCGGATTTACATCGGGCTTATGCCATAGAAGCCCAGATTCAAGGAAAATCTTTGAATAAGCTTATTGAGGAATCTTTGGCAAAAGAACTTAAACGAATTAAAAGGTAAATATTATGAAATTATTAAAATATGTTTTTGTATCAGTAGCATCATTATCTCTATTTGCTTGTGGAGGCGGAGGTGGCGGTGGCGGATTTACTCCTTCACCTGGCACAACTTGTAGTTCAGGTAGTTATAATTGGCAATCAATTGGGAATGTAGTTGGAACAGCAAAGATTAACTATTTTACAAATTCATTATATGCAGTATCTGGTAATAATATTTGTACATTATCTACTACGCAGGAATCGGCAAATTGGAATTGTAGTATTACTTATCAACCACCATATGGGTCGGCATTATCATCAGCCACTGGTGCGGTCGTTGATAGTAGTGGAAATATCTACGCTTTAAGAATCTGTAATGTTAGTGTAGGGTGCACCAGTAAAATGATGAAGTATTCTCCATCTAGCAGTTCATGGTCTGAATATAGTGCAACTTTACCAAATGATCTTTCTATGACAGCTAATTTAGTAATAGCAAATAATATAATTTATATCCGTGGTGTTAAATATAATGCTTCCTTACAAGCAAGTTCTCCATCATTGTGTAGTTTCAATACTGCTTCACCTAGCAATGGCTGGTCTTGTGTAGCTGATGAAGCCTTAGATCAAACAAATACTAATTTTTTATCTGGGGATTACATGAGAATAGCTTTGGATAACAATAATAACATATTATTTAATCGAATCACATATTCTCAATCCATTGGAGATCCGGGTACTTATAAAAATCCAATAAATACTAGTTCAAGACAGCAGATAGGGGCTAGTGTAGCATTGACTGGGCAAATAGCCGTAGATACTTCTCTTGTGTATGTGGCTTCAGGATGTGAGCAAGGCGGTTCATATGCTGGACCTTCAATTGCTGTCAGCAATACTTCAGCTGCACCTGGCAGTTCAAGTTGGGCTCAATTTAAAATTGGATCAAACTCAACCATTGGTGTGCAAGACGTAGTTTCAGACATTACTGCCGGTGATGGGCAGGCTTTTTACTTGTCAAAAACAAATCAAGTATATAAACTTAATATAAGTAACTAATTAGATTATATTTTCAATTGTGGGATATCTTATATTTATGTTAGTACTTGCAATAACTGAAGCATATTTAGTTAAGATGATTCGAAAGTCTCGTCATAGTAAATTTGTGTTTAGAAATAAAATATTATTATCAATATTAATACTTCTAAATTCAATTGTTCTACTCTTGCTATTAATTCCAATTATATTTTTTGGAGTAATCTGTGAAGGTAGGTGTATGTGTTAACATTAATTATAAGGGGTACTTCATGAGAAAATTAAATCGGATTTTATTAGTATTGACTGGAGCAGTAGTTGTTGCTTGCGGCTCTGGTCAGACTAATACAGGTACTAATTACTATTCTGCAGCCTATGATACTTATTATCAAATTGAGAGTAGTTTAGTAAATAATCAGGAATCATATTTTTTAAATATTATATCTACGGGTAATCAGACAAATAAAATCCCACTTACATTACAGAGTAATGGCATATTTACTTTTAATACTAACCTTCAAAACCAGTCAACAACTGGTTATGTTTTAGCTACTAATGGAAATCTGGGTATAGCATTTAATTCAACAAGTGGCAGCTACTATGATTTTGCGAGTACTTTTGTTAATAGCAATCAACTACCAAGCGGCTCCTATGTTACCGTATGTGATCAAAATAATCTATCTGCTTGCACAATTACTGTGAATGGGAACTTAATTAGTATTACTGAATATAATCAATCTGGTTCTGCAACCGCTCTATGTGCTAATAGTAAGATCTCCAAGGTTAGTTCAAGTAACATAAATCCATACTTATATTCATTTGGCTGTGGCGTCGATGGTGGTTCTGCAAGTGGAACCTGGTACATTGCTCCACTTACGATTAATGGTGTTACTGGTTTTATGATTAATGAATATAACAATGTGATTAACGCAAGTGATGATGGTACAGATGAAATTGCATTCCCTCAGGGCAGCATTAATCCGCAAGGTAATTATTTTTATGTCGCTAATGGTATTCTAACGGGAAGTGCGAGTATTGGTACAGCAATATTTTCTGGGAATACATTAAATAATCCTACTGTGGGTAATTGTTCAGGAGCGCCATGCGCAATTGTTCCAGGTTATTTCTACAATTATCCGATGTCAGGATTTAGCTATTATAGTGTAAATAATACTGTTAACTATAATCTTGTTGGTAATGATACGATGGGGTTATATCAAGACAGTTATGAAGGTATATATTATTAATTATTAGGATATAAAATGGAAAAACTTACTAGAATTTTACCGCTAATTGCCATGATATCAGGTTGTTCAACAGTTCAATATCAGACATCTAATAGGTGCCTAGCTTATCATCTTAGTGATGGGAATTATTCATGGCGGCCGACCGAATTAATTCATGACGATAATTACTTATACATAAAGCTTCCTGAGTCAGCAAACTTTACCCCTAAGTTAGAAGTAATGGATGTTGAATTTTCTCAACCAACATTAGTTCCATATACTTACGACGAAACTTCGCATATAATTAAAGTTAAAGATAACTATGATCAGTATCTACTATTTCGGAGGGACGTAGAGGAATTTTATCAAGATACTATAAAAATTGACTGCCTGAGACAAATTCCAATCAATAATTAGTTATCTTTTTTTTAAAACTCTCAATAGGGTACAAATGTACCCTATCATCTAATCATAAAATATCACTAAAATTCATCCTGAAGCAATTTTTTATAGGTGAATTTTATGTCTTCTAATACTCCTCATAATTCAATTAAAGTATTTGTGATTTTATGTTTAATTCTTACTCCAATTTCATCTTTTGCTGCGAGTATTAGCCAGGGGTTACCTGGAATATCCGGTAAGTTGCAGACCGTAACAGATACTTTGTGTGGTCCAATGGCATTCGTGGCATCATGTGGTGGACTGCTTGCAGCTGCATGTATTTGGAAATTTGCAGGGCATATGGCGGGAATGAAGTTCTTCTCAGGTGTTATAGCTGGCTTATTGATAATTGCAAATATCGTAGCTTGGGTGAATTACTTTGCTGGAGCTGTTATCTAAAATGGCATTAGAGAGTAGCAGATCATATAAAGCCTTAACAAAGTCTAGTAACTTATTGTGGGGAGGAGATAAATTCTTAATGCAAATCCTTCTGGCTATTTGTTTAATATTGATTTTGGGTACCCGCAGCACTTTTGGATATGTATTTGGTGGCATTTTACTATTTTTTGGTAGGATGGGTTTAGTTCATATGGCTAAAAAGGATAGTGAAATGCTGCCGATATTTGCACAAACGCTATTTTTTCGGAAATTCTATTTAGGACGATCTATATATCCAGGCCCGCAAACTAATATTATTTTTACCTTTGATGTTAAAAAAGGGAAAGTAGTTAGTGGTGTACCTTGGTATTGGAGAGTTTACTATTTTCTTTTTCCTACTACGAATAAGAAACCATCAAAATTTATAAATATCTTCAAGAAAGCAAAAAAAGATGACAAATCTTTCTAATGTAAGATCTAATTCTAAGGGTCTGACAGACTATTTGCCATATTTTCTCTTTATTGATGAAGGTACAATTCTTAATAAGTCAGGATCAATATCAGCAGCTTATTCATATTGTGGTGATGATTTAGATAGTTTGACTGATGAAGAAAAAAATATGCTTAAACGTCACTTAAACAAAGCATTAATGCAATTTGGAACTAATTGGATGTTCAATATTGATTGTGATTCACGTGAAATAAATGGGTATCCCGATATTAATGAGTGCAAGTTTCCTGATGCTACAAGTTTTGTAATAGATCAAGAAAGAAGAAGTCGTTATAATCAAAGTCAATTACATTTTAAAAACTTTTACACTTTAGTATTTACATACTTACCTCCTAATGATGCTGAAGCAACTTTTACCGATTCTTTGATAGTAGGAAAAAAACAACGAGAGATAAATTATGAGCGACATTTACGATATTTTTATCATAAATTGGAAAATTTTGTAAATGAAATTGGATCAAAGTTAAAACTAAAACGTTTAAACACAAATGAATTTTTCTCTTACATTCATGGATGTATAACTGGAAAGGCTAAATTCAGAAGACTAAATAGTACCATAGTTGATCTTGACTATTTGTTAGGTGTAGCTGATATTAATACAACTCTTACATTAAAAGTAAATAAAAATTATTGTAAGGTTTTAACAATAGTTGACTTTCCAAAATTTGCTACACCTGGGATTTTGCATGCATTAACTGAACTTAAATTTGAATATCGTTGGAGCACCAGATACTTAATATTATCAACAGAAGATGCTGATATTTTATTACGCAAAAGAATGAAAACATGGTTTGGTAAGAGGGAAACAGCAAAGCAATTAGTGTCAAAGTCTCTAGGAAGTGCAGATGCAGTATCAGATCCTAGTGATGTTGGAAATATGGACGCCGGGGTATATGCTAATGAAGCTAAACAGGCTGTTTTAGATAATCAACTTGGAAAAGAGAAAAACGGATTTTATACTTCAGTTATATTAGTGTTTGATGAAAATGAGGAATCACTTAATTCTAAAGTGAAAGCTATAGAACAAGTTTTAAGTGATAAATTTTTCCATGCGCATGAAGAAACAATTGGTTCCAATTTAGCATATTTAGGATCGCTGCCTGCACTTGATTGGGCTAATCTAAGAATGCCAGTGATTAATACACGTTATTTGTGTGATATTATGCCATTATATTCCGTATGGTCAGGCTTAGATAAGAATCCTAACCCTTTGTTAAAGGAGTTAGGTATAAATAATCCACCACTTTTACAATGTGTAACCTCTGGTGCACAGCCTTTTAGTTGGTCTTTTCATGTCGACTCTAATGGACACGGACTAGTAATAGGTCCCGATCCTGCACAAAGTGTTTTACTTAATCTTATAGCAGCTCAAGCGTTCAAATATGATCAAGCAAAAGTCTTTTTCTTTGATAGACAGAAAACTGCAATGGCACTTTGTTATGGTGTAGGAGGTCAATATTACGATATAGGTTCAACAAAGAGTGATGTACATTTTCAGCCATTAAGAGATTTATCAGCTAAGCACGAAATTCAGTTAGCAAAAATCTTCATTAAATTACTATGTGAAATTAAAATCAGAGGGTTTATAAACTTTACAACTGAACAAGAGCAACATATTGACGCAGTGCTTGGAATAATGGCAGTAAAGCCAATCTCTACAAGGACGCTAAGTAGTTTTGTAACTTTAATGAAACCAAAAGATTCTGATATTGCACGAGCAGTTGAACATTATACAAGCTCCGGGCCGTATGGTTTACTTTTCGATAGTAACGAAGTTAAAAATGATTTTACTAGTGCTAGGATGGTCTGTTTCGAAATGGAGTATCTCGAAATTCAATTTGGGCCAGAAGCATTAATTCCACTCTCGGTTTATATATTTAATAAGCTATTAATAGAGCTATTTCCAAAGAAATTACCCATATATATTATAATGCCCCCTGAAAACTAGACCACTAGTTAAGAGAGTCAAGTGATGTAAAATCACAATGTTTTGACTTCTATTTATAGTGGAGTATTTAAATGAGAAAAACTCATCCTGCATCAATAAAATTAAAAGTGGCATTAGCAGCTTTAAGTGGTCAACCAATAACTGATATATGCAAACAGTTTGAGGTTGCAGAAAGCTTGGTACATAAATGGAAAAAACAGTTAAAAGAAAATGGAACAGTAGTATTTCAAGATAAAAAAGTGAAAGCTGACAATGATCTACAGGAAATTGATAAACTTCATCAGGTAATAGGTAAACTTACTACTGAACTTGAGTTTTTAAAAAAGGTCTTACGGGCTTAACAGTATCAGAGCTAAGTAAGTTACTTGATAAAACGGATGAAAGGATTAGTCTTCGTTGGCAATGTAAAGTTTTGGGATTAAATAGATCTTCATTATACTATAAGTCAGTTCAGGATATTGGGTATTTTTGCCCATCCCCCCGAAAGTGTAA
>FRDC01004115.1_pt1 | contig 19326 bp, 16 predicted proteins | sample 1106171 | NCBI WGS metagenome assembly FRDC01 (sample SAMEA3930566, study PRJEB13176) | freshwater metagenome | biome: Drinking water system; feature: drinking water; material: water | place: Singapore | collected 2014-12-20 | reverse complement strand
ACTGACGCTGCTCAACAACGTCGGAAGAGCGGCATTAGACGCGGGCGAGGTCGAGCTTGCTCGGAGCGTTGATGCGGAACTGGTCGAGCGCCGGACTCGGGTCCTCGGAGCGGATCATCCAAACACACGCATGGCGATGATTCTCCTGGGGAATGACCTGCTGCTCTCCGGAAGAACGGACGAGGCGGTGCCGCTGATTGAGCAGTCAGTTGACGTGCTGCTGCGCACCGAAGGTGCGGATAGTTGGACGGGCTTGCTCGTGCGCACACGCCGGGCGGCCCTCTGGATTGCCGCCGGTCGGTCGGGGGATGCCAAGGCGCTCATGGACGAAGTGCTCACGGTGGGCAGAGCCGTGTGGGCCGACGCGCCTCTCCAAATCGCGAGTGCTCATTATGTGCGGGGGTTGGCGTTTCTTGGTATGGGAGAGTTCGACGATGCGGAGGCTGACTTCAACGCAGCACTCACACTCGCGGGCGGTGCTGGACTTCGGCATCCCCGAATGCAGCGAGTCTATGCGGCTCTGGGCATGCTGCGAGAAGCCCAAGATCGGCGAGCCGATGCAGACGACCTGTACTCGCGCGCCGGTGTGTGGCAAACCCTAACCAAGCGTCTCGTGCCCGAAGGCTCGGCACCGGGCGGCGGAAAGTAGAAAGTGTGTCCCGGTCCGCGTCAGGTGGTCCGCGGTATCCACGCGACGCTCGCGGTCTGCTCTCCGGCAGTTGCTTGCCGAGGTGGGTGGGGAGGAAGGGTGCCTCGCATTCGGACAACCGAAAGCAACTCTGTCTCCCCGCGCGGCTGTTCCCGTAGGCATCGCCTTCGACCGTCCCCCGCCAAGTACCTACGCCGGGGCAGCCGGGCGTCTACGTCTACAGAATTCCCGCCCACGGCGGCGTCGTCGCGGGTTCTGTATGCGTAGACGCGTAGACGCCCACGTCCCGCCACCTTTGGCCCGACGTGCCGCCGGTTAGCGACGCCGGGAATCGGGGCCAGCGCCGGGCCGGGACGCCCGTGGGCGAAGGTGGCGGGACGGGCGCGGGGGCGGGAATCCCGATCATGCGCGGGCTTGTGCAAGCCCGCGTGCAAGCGAACGCGGGGCGCGTCGAAAGTGGCCAGAATCACGGGGATTCTGATCGGCAGCCTCGCGTTCCCAGGCTGAATGTCGGGAGTTCGATCCTCCTCGCCCGCTTTCAAAGCCGCCGATGTCACGCCCCCGCGGGAGATGACGCCGACGGCTTTTCGTTGACAATCTCAGTCGATTTCGTCAGTTTCGGCGGGGTGGTCCGGAGCGGCTCGACCGCGACAACAACCTGATGATGGCCGAGCGCACGGCCAGATTCGTCCCGGCGTTCGCGAAGTTGCGGAGTGCCTAACATTCCGCGGAGCGTTTCCAAACTCCGGAGTTCCGATATGCCCCGGTTCTTCCCGCTCGTGATCGCCACGCTCGCCGGCACCGCCGCCTGCTCCGCCGTGCGGGCGAGCTTTGTGAACAGTTCATTTGAGTCAGGCTTTGTCAGGAGCTCGCCGTCATATAGCGACTTCGTGGGTGAATGGGATGTCGCCGATGGGTGGAGGGGCGATGGTGCGCCGTACGAACCAGTCTTTGGAGCGCCGATGCGGGCTGGTCCGGCCGGGATAACTCCGTGGCTTGCGCAGATCACGCCCTCGGATGGGCAGTGGTTCGGAGTGCTCGGGGGAATCTTGATCTCTGAAGAGACCAACCTCTCGGCCGGGCAGCAGATTCTCTTGGACATCGGGTTCGCGTATTGGGGTGCATCCTTCGACGCAGTGTGGTACTTCACTGTGTCGGGGCCGTCCGGCTACTCGGAGACACGCTTGACGTTCGCGGGATTAGGGGCGACGGACGGCCTCATCAACTTCAGCGGGTGGACCACCATCGCCCTTGACGTTCAAGAGACCGGGAGCACCGGGCTGGTTCTCGACGGGGTATTCGTAGATGGCTTCGGCTTCGGCCTGATCGACAATGTCCGCGTCGTGCCCGCGCCCGGCGGCGCGATCATGCTCGTCCCGGGCGTACTCATCGCCGCGCGCCGACGTCGCTGAACGTCCGTAGTGGACGGGTCGGCGTCGCCCGCTGGCCGGCCACTGGCTGAGCCGGGCGCCCGGCACGGCATCGTCCGGGTGAAACGCCCGAAACGACCGCGCCAGTTCATATCCATCTGATCATTCAGCAAGCGAATGCGTTTGACAGAACGGTCTGTCGGTGTACGTTGACTACGGCCGTGGAGGGGTCGTTGGGGTTCGGGCGGGCGGCCTGCCGCGCGGCGGCTTCCCGCTCGGGCCCATTCGGCCGCAACGCGGCACAGGAGAGAGACCATGCGGGCGACATTGACGACGGCGATCCTTTTCGGCGCTCTGGCGGGTTCCGCGCACGCGGCGATCATCGACTTCACCGGCGGCACCGTGAAGCGCTTGGACAGCTCCACCGAGACGACCAACAACTCCGCGAACTGGGACAACGTCGACTATTACGAGCAGGGCGGCTTCCGCATCGATTTCCTGCCCGACGCCGGGTCCGCCGGCTTCGCCACGCACGTCGGCGACTACTACGGCATCGGCAACGACGTCATCCACACCCACTGGGCGACCGGAAACTTCGGCGGCGTGAACTCCGTCAAGATTACCCAGATCGGCGGCGGAACCTTCGACATCAACTTCTTCACGCTGACCTCGAACACCGACACCGGTGGCGGTCCGGCGAGCGGCAACGAGCAGGCCTGGGTCCGCGGCAGCGTCGGCGGCGTCGCCACGGGCCCGGACGTCCTCCTGCCGTCGCAGGGTTGGGGTCTGATCGACGGCTTCACCGTGGTCTTCCTGCCGAGCTACTTCGACTCGGTGGACACCGTCGAGTTCTTCGTGACCAACAAGGTCGACTGCTTCGGGATGGACAACTTCTACATCAACGAGGTGCCCGCCCCGAGCGCGGCGGCTCTCCTGGGCCTCGCGGGCGTGGTCGCCGGTCGCCGGCGCCGCTGAGCAGGCACCTTCCCCGACACGATGATCCTGAATCCTCCGCGGCCCGGGCTCATGCCCGGGCCGCGGTCGTTGGTGAGCGATCCGCGAGACGCTTGCCCTGATCAACGCGCGAGCTTGAACCGCGCGATCAGACCCTTGAGTTCCGTCGCGCGCTCGGCGAGCTGCTGGGCGGTCTGGGCCCCCTGGCTGACCGCTGTCTGCGTCTGCCGCGACGAGCCCGCGATCTCGTTCACCGCGCGGCTGACTTCCTCGCCCGCGCTCCGCTGCTGCTCGGCCGACGCCGCGATCGACTCGATCATCTGCGACACGGCGGCGGTGGTCTGGACGATCTCGCCCAGGCTCGTGCCCGCGGCCGTCGCCTGCTCGACGCCCTTGCGCACCTGGGCCGACCCCTGCTGCATGCGCTCGACGCTGAGCGTCGTTTGTTCACGGATCGCCGTGATCGAGCCGGCGATCTCCTCGGTCGCCTTGGTGGTGCGGTCGGCGAGCTTGCGAACCTGGTCGGCGACGACGGCGAAGCCGCGCCCGTGCTCGCCGGCGCGGGCCGCCTCGATCGCGGCGTTGAGCGCGAGCAGGTTGGTCTGGGCCGCGATGTCGTCGATGACCGCGACGATCTGCCCGATCTGCTGGCTGCGTTCGCCCAGCTCGTTGATCAGCCGCGCCGTCTCGCTCACGGACGAGTCGATCGCGTGCATCTCGCTCACGGCGTTGCCCACGACCTGCCCGCCGCGCTCCGCCTTGCGGCCCGACTCCCGTGCATTGGCGACGGCGTCGCTGCTGCGGCCGGCCACCTCGCTCACCGACGCCGCCATCTCCTGCACCGCCGCGACGATCTGCTCGACGCGGTGCGTCTGCTCGGTCGCGGAGCGTGACATCTGCTCGCTCGCGGAGGCCATTTCCGAGGCGGCCGTCCCGACACCGTCGGCGGCCTTCCCGATGTTCGTCACAATCCCGCCCAGGCCGTCGGCCAGCTTGTTGGCGGACGCGGCCAGCTCGCCCAGCTCGTCGTGCCGCTTGAGATCCAGGCGCTGCGAAAGATCGCCGTCCGCCACCCGCCCGAAAAACGCGACACACTGGCGCAGCGGCACCACGATCGACCGCGCCAGCGCAAACGTCAGCGCCACCACCACGAAGCTCGCGACGACCGCGCTGGTCACCAGCGCCGTGTTCGCGCGGCGCAGGCGGTTGAACTCGGTTTCCGCGGCCGACTTGGCCGCCTGCTCGATGGTGTCGCTCGCCTTGCCCATCCGGTCTTCGAGCGCGGTGAAGGCCGCCATGAAGCCCGCGAACTGCTCCTCGGTGATCGTCTCGGCCGCCAGCTGCGACCGGCCCACGCGGAGGTACTCCGCCAGCGGCGTCTCGACGTCGTCGAGCGTCGCGCGGATGTCGGCCGGGAGGTCGAGCGCCCGGTTGCTCTGGATGCTCTCGGTGAACGTCTTGGCGTGCTCCTCGAAGTCCTTCAGGGCTTCGGCACGCTCGTTGGCGTCCTTGGCCAGGCGGGCGGCGAGGACATCGCCCCGGATGGCGTCATGCATCATGTCGGCCGTCTGGTGGTTGCTCAGCGCTTCCTGCTTGATGAGCAATTCCGTGACGCCATGCGTCGCCCGCCCGAACGTCGACACCGTCGACACCGCCAGCCCCGCGACCGCCGCGACCGCCACCACGCCGATCAGCCCAAGCCGAACACCGATAGTCATCCGCAACGCCATGAGTGCCTCCACCTCGCTGCCCGATCCGCTGGCCAACGAATCACCGTCGATCGCACGCCCGAGTCAGAACGACACCACCACCCGCAGCGACCCGACCACCGCGTGGTCGGGGTCCGCGCCGCCGCTGGGGTTGATGAAGCATTGCAGGTCCGGCTGCACGCTCACGAACGGCGTCACCTGGATGGTGTAGTACAGCTCCACGAACCACTCGTCGCGCTCGAACGCGCGACCGCCCGCCCCGTTGTCGGCGTCGGACAGGTCGGCCCACGCCAGCATCAGCCCCGCCCCGTCGTCGGGTCGCGCGGAGCAGATGCCCTTCGCCGCGAGACCGATGTTGAACGCCGTCTCGGCCGTGGCCACGTCGCCGTCGGTGATCCCGAACTGGGCGAAGGCGAACAGGCCGCGGGTCGCGTCCTCGCCCTCGGTGCTCCAGCGCGTGAGCTGCTGCTCGCCCAGGGCATAAAACCCCTCGGTGGAGGACTTTGTGCCGCCGTCGAACTGTTCAAAGTCCGCCGTGTGCAGCCACCCGCCCGCGGCGATTCGGCCGCCACCGAGCGGCCCGACCTCCGTCCACGAGTACCCGATCTCGCCGATCCAGAACCACGACGAAGATTCCTCGTCGCTGAAGAAGGTCTTCGGCGAGTGGTCGCCCGTGCTGATCCCGTCGACCGTCGCGCCGTCGAAGACCCCGCCGCCCACATACAGCCGCTCGAGCGGGTAGATGAACACCGCCGCGCCGACCGCGGGATCCGGATACGCGGGGATCCCGATGATCGTCGGGCTCGTCCCCGCCGTGGCGTTCAGGAAGCTCGCGGCCGAGTCGGTGAAGTCGAACTCCGCGTTCGCGTTGATCTTGCCGAGCTTCACCCGCACCACGTCGCCGAACAGCTTCTGTTCGTACCACAGCTCCGAGATCTGATCGCGACTGCCCGGCGTTTCGATGTTGGAATAAAGCTGAAAGATCCCGGCGTCCGCGCCCCCGCCGCGCCCGTTGGCCGACTGGAAGTCCAGGAACACCGTGCCGCCGGTCAGGCCCAGCGACTTCTCGAGGTCGGCATTGAGATTGATGTCCCACAGCGTCCGCGAGTGGGCGGTGTTGTTCACGCCGCCCGACCACACGCCGGACCAGTCAAGCGTGAACGACGCGCTGATCGTGAACCCGGCGTTCTCCAGGTCCGTCCGCAGGCCGCCCCAGTTTCCCGTCAACCGCGACCACTGCCACAGCGGCTTCCCGCCGAACCAGTCGGGCAGCTCCTCGGCCTTCGGCTCCTCGGGCGTGGTTTCCTCGGGGCTCGGCGCCTCGGGCTTGCGGGCCCGCGGCCCCTTCTCCATGCCCGGCAGGTCCTGCGGGCCCACCAGCGCGATGGACTGCGAAGGGTCCGCTTCGGGCACCGTCACCGGGTCATCAGCCCGCGCGGCCGATGCCGTCCCCGCCAACGCGAGCAGCCCCAGGACGATGGGGGCACGCGCCGGCCGGCGACCGGCATTGATCGTCTCTTGGAGCATGTCATCCGCCCGCGTGGAAACACCGGGCAACACGGGCGAACGCGGCCCACCGCCGCGCACGCCATCCCGGCGGGGGCGGCATCGGCCGCACGTTCAGGGTGGATGATCGCGCACAGGAATAACTCGCGGACCCAGGGCCGCTTGAGCAGGCGTGACCGATTGCGGTTAAGAACGTGCGGCGGTCGCGGGACCGCAACCTTCAAGGCGTCCCCCGCGCAGGGGCCGTCTTTCGCGCGCCGTCCGGCCGCCCAAAGACGACGCCGGTGTCAGGTGTTGACTGGTCCGACCCGCCCGCACGCCGTCACTGAAACGGCAAGACGTTGAAGCCGCGAACCTTGGCTCGCGGCAGTATGCCTCGTCTCCGCGAGAACGCCGTCAACCCGCTCTCAGGCCCCCGCCGGACCCGCCGCCAGCAGAGCGCCGACGAACGGGATCTGCGTGCGACGCAGGAACGCCACCACCGCGCTGCAGACAAAGACCGCGATCGCCAGCCCGAACAGCAGACCGCCATCATCCTTGACGGCGATCCCGAGCTTGGTCAGGTGCGTCATGATCGCGCCGCTCATCACGCCCATCGCGATGATGGCCCCGATCGGCGCCGTCCGCGGGTAGAGCAGCAGCACCGCCGCCACCAGCTCGACCACGCCGGAAGCCCAGCGCCCCCACGGCTCGGCACCGATACTCGAGAAGATGAACTTCGACTCTTCAGCTCCCGAAAACTTGAAGAACAACGTCTGCAGCAGAATCAGCGCGGCGGCAATCTGACAGATCCACGCGACGATCAGAACCGGCTTCGAAAGCATGTCTCGGGCTCCTTGGGCTGGCCGCCGCCCCGTTCATGCGATGGTCTACCCGGATCAGCGGTGTCGCACCAAATCAGCAGGTCACGCGTGCAGGAATGGAAATCCCGCAACCCGATCGCGGGGTATGCAGCGACCGGAAATCGTCCGGTTCTTGTGCGACAGGAGCCCGCGCCCGGCATCCAATCATCGCCCCTCTGGAGTGCTCACCATGCGTCGCCCCTCGCTGATGGCTCGGTCGTTCGTGGCGGTCCTGCTGGCGGCTGGCGCGGCGGCGCCCGCGTTCGCCCTGGCGCCGGTCGCCTTCACCGTCGGCTCGGGCGACAAGGTGTTCGACTCGCAGTCCGCCCGCGGCCGCTACCTCGCCGTGCACCTGCTTCCCGCCGGCAAGGCGGGCCCCGGCCACGTCCGCGAGTTCCTCGCCGGTGCCCCGACGCTCGCCGGCGTTCAGCACGTCTTTGTCGCCTCTGGCACCGCCGATACCGCCGCGCTTTCCGGCGGCAACACCTCGGTCCCCATCTACGCCGACACCGACGGCCGGCTCGCCGCGCAGATCGGCCTGAAGCCCGGCCAGGCCGGGATCACCGTGCTCGTGCTGGATCAGGCCGGGTCGGAGCTGTTCCGGCTGACCTCGAGCGGCGACGCCGATCATCCGACGTTCAAGGCCTTTGCCGACAAGCTCGCCAGCGCGACGGCGGACAAGGCTGTGAAGGAAGGCAACTACGAGGACGGCGTGGCCATCGCGGGCTATGACCCGGTCGCGTACATCGACCAGCTCAAGGCCGTCCCGGGCCAGAAGCAGCTCGCGTCGACGTACCGCGGCGTCACCTACCGCTTCGCCAGCGACGACGACCGCGCCAAGTTCAACGCCGACCCCGAGAAGTACCTCCCGGCCTACGGCGGGTGGTGCGCCACCGCGATGGCGGAGGGCAACAAGGTCGAGGTCGATCCCAAGAGCTTCAAGGTGACCAACGGCCGGCTGTTCCTCTTCTACAAGGGGCTGTTCGGCAACGCCATCGAGGACTGGAACAAGGCCGAGAAGAAACTGACGACCGATGCCGACGGCCACTGGAATAAGCTGGTCCGCAGCCGGTAAAGTCCGTCCGGCCAAAACGTGCCGGAGAAGCCAGGACATGCACAAGTCCGTTGACGAACCCCAGACCTGCGCGACCTTCGCGTACCCGCTCAAGCGCCTGTTCAGCGATCTGCGCGTCGTGCTCGCGGTCGTCTCCGACGCGGAGTACGCCCGCCCCATGGGGCCGACCTTCGCGAACGCGACCATCGGCGGCCACGTCCGGCACAGCCTGGACCACGCCCGGGCCGTCGTCGACGGGCGTCTGACCGGCCTGGTCGACTACGACCACCGCGAGCGCGGCACGTCGATCGAGTCGAGCGTCGCCGCCGCCGACGCCGAGCTGGCCCGCATGGTCGAGGCCATGGACCGGCTCGCGTCGGCCCGGGGCGATGAAGACCTGGCCGTCGCGATCATGCCCACGCGCGCGGGCGAGGTGATCCGCTGCGCCTCGTCGCTGCGGCGCGAGCTGGCCTTCGTCCTCAGCCACACCGTCCACCACAACGCGACCATCCGCGGCATGCTGGTCGAACTCGGCAAGCCCGTCCCGGACAGCCTGGGCTACGCGCCCGCCACGCTGGCCCACCAGGATGGCGTCGCGTGTGCACGCTGACGATCGTCCGCGGCACGCCCGACGCGGGTGCCGGCTTCCGCGTCCTCTTCAGCCGTGACGAGCAGCGCAGCCGGCCCGACGCCCTGCCGCCGCGGCTGGTCCGCGTCGGAGCCTTCGACGCGATCATGCCCATCGACGCCGGCGCCGGCGGCACGTGGCTGGGCGTCAACGCCCGCGGCGTGGTGGCGGCGCTGCTCAACCGCACTGACCCCGCGGCCTCCGCGGGCCGCGGCACGGACGGCGTATCGCCCCCCCAAGCGTGGGTCGGCTCGTGGGCGGGCCGAACGTCGCGCGGCCACATCGTCCCCGCGCTGCTGGAGTCCGCGTCGCTCGCCGAGGCGCATGCCCGCGCCAGCCTGATCGACCCCGCCGAGTTCGCCCCGTTCCGCGTCGTGGTCGTAACGCTCGCGGGCCGGTTCGAGGCAGCCAGCGACGGCCAGCGCCTGGAAGTCGGCCCGGTCGCCGGCCACACGCCCGCCACGATGTGGACTTCCTCCGGCCTGGGCGACCACGTCGTGCGGCCCGCCCGCGACGAAGCGTTTTCCCGCTGGCGCAACGCGCCGTCGTTCGCGGCCCAGGAGGCGTTCCACCGGCTGACGCAGCCTGACGCCGGCCACCTCGGGGTGCTGATGGCCCGGGCCGACGCGCGGACCGTCAGCCTCACGCGGGTCGATGTGAGCCCGTCGCGAGCGGAACTGGCGTACTGGCCGGTTGACGAGGCCGTCGGGCCGCGTGGTCCGGGCCACCGCCTTGAGCTCGCGCTGGGCCACGAGCGCGTGGAGGCCGCGTGACCGGGCCGGGCGTGCCGCAGACCCTTGCCCCCGCGCGCGGCGACGGCGACTCGCCGGGCTGGCGGGCTCGCTGGTCGGCGGGGCTCGAGCGCCGCGCCCGCTGGGAGTTCTGGCCCGCGTGGCTGCTCTATCTGCCGATGATGCCGTACGCGGCGTACCTCGCGGCACGCTACGGCCTCACCACGCCAACGCTCGTGAACCCGGCCCTCCCCCTCGGCGGGATTGTCGGCGAGTCGAAGTCGGCGATCCTCGGCCTGCTGCCTCCCGGCGCCGCCGCGCCGTTCGCGCTCATCGAGCCGGGCGACGCCACGCAGCGGGCCGCCCAGGTCGAGTCGGCGCGCGCGAGCGGCTCGTGGGGCTGGCCGGTCGTGCTCAAGCCCGATGTCGGTGAGCGGGGCGAAGGCGTCGCCGTCGTCCATACCCCTTCCGACGTGGCCGCGTACCTCGAGCGGCACCCCGAGCCGATCGTCGCGCAGCGCTACCACCCCGGCCCGTTCGAGGCGGGCGTCTTCTACGCCCGCTTCCCCGGCGCGGCGCGCGGGCGGATCATCTCCATCACCCTCAAGCGCTTCGCGGTCATCACGGGCGACGGCGTGTCGACGCTCGCCCAGCTCGTCTGGCGGCATCCGCGCTACCGCCTCCAGGCCGGCATCTACCTCGCGAACCTCGGCCCGCGGGCCTCGTCCGTCCCCGCGCCGGGTGAACGCGTCCGCCTCGGCGTGCTGGGCAACCACTGCCGCGGGGCTCTCTTCCTCGACGGGCACGCCCACGCGACGCCCGCGCTGCTCGACGCCATCGACGCCATCGGCCGCGCGACGCCCGGCTTCCAGTTCGGCCGGTTCGACCTCCGCTACGAGCGAGAGGACGACCTGGCCGCCGGGCGCCACCTCACCGTGATCGAGCTCAACGGCCTGCTGTCAGAATCAACCCACATGTACGACCCGGCCATGCCCTTCTGGGAGGGCCAGCGCGTCATCCGGGCGCAGTGGAAGCTCGCGTGCGAGATCGGCGCGGCCCAGCGGCGGCTCGGGCACAAGCCCCCGCCCATCGCCCGCGTGTGGGCCACCGTGCGCGACCATGTTCGCCGCGACCAAGCCGGTGGTTGAAAAACAACGGCGGCCGCCCCGGAAGAGCGGCCGCCGGACAGATCCGTTTCAGTGGTCTCCGGACAGCAAGTCCGCTTGGACCGGGCGAACGCTCAGCTGCACGCCTCGGTGCCGAACGAGCTGTAGTAGAACGTGATGTAGTCGTTGAGGTTGTCCAGGTTGGGGAACGGCTGGCTGGGGTCGAGCGGGCAGGCGTTGCTGCCGTCCGAGGAATACCCCACGCGGTAGCCGTTCTGCCGGTACGCGTTGACGGCGTACGGAGCCGGGGCGTCGGCCGCGTTGGGGCATGCCGTGCCGAAGCCGACGTTGGCGTCGGAGTACGTCGGGGCGTTGACCTGCGCCCCGCCCGGGATGGCGGGGAGGGTGTAGAAATCCGTGATGAAGTCGCCCAGGTCGTCGAGGTTCAGGAACGTGTCGCCGTTGTAGTCCGCCGGGCATCCCGTGGTCGAGCCCGTCTGGGCGTAGCCGATGTCGTCCCAATAGATCGTCCCGCTCTTCGTGATCGTGGTCGGGATGTTGGGGAAATCGATGAAGCGGCCGATGGTGATCTTGCAGTGATCGGGGTAGGGGGGCAGGTTGTAGTAGACCCCGCTGTACTGCGCGAACTGCGAGTCGATGTCGCTCTTGGGCCAGGTCACCGTGTACGCGACCCACTGGCCGTTGGTGTGCCCGGGGCCGCCGTTGGCGTTCAGCAGCCGGGCGATGTTGATGTCCGGCCCGCCGACGTTCACGCCCATGTCCTGCGTGGCGTAGTCCTGGTTCCCCAGCTTGACGTTCAGCTTGATCCCGATGTTCTCGCCGATCTCGGTGATGGGCGAGCTTGCCGGCACCAAGTAATAGCCCGTCACGACGATGTCGCCGGCGTTGTAGTCGTACACGGGGTCATAGAACGGGAACGTCGGCAGCGTGTCGTTGACCGTGTCGGTCGTCCAGCCGCGGAACTGACCCGCCGCCGTCCGAGCCGGGGCCGTCAGGAACACGCTCCGCGTCCCGGTCCGGGGCGTCGGCGTGCCCGACTTGAGGTACCGGGCCTCCTGCGGATTCGAGAGGTTGTGCCAGCCCTCAGGCTGGGAGGAACTGAACAGATTCTGGACCTCAAACGACGGGTTGGTCAGGGGCAGCGGCGTCTGCGCCCACGCCGCGCCCGCGGCACACGCGATCACCACGCCCGCGATTGTCATCGTGCGATTCATCCGTGATGCCTCCTTCGAACGGTACCCAAGTGTGCGCCCTGACTGGCCACCGGCCAAGCGGCGCCGTTGCAGTCTAAAGAGTCTAACCCCCGTGACGTAAACGCTTACATTTTGCCTCCAGTTCCGTGAGGCACAAGCAAAAAGTCGCCGTGTTCTCGGAATCAGCCAATTTCACACCGATGAACGTGCTTTGTTCGGTGCCCGGTCTCGGTCAATCCTTCAGCCCTTCCGACGCCACGCCCCGCACGAACGTCCGCTGCGTCAGCCCGAACAGCAGCAGCACCGGCGCGATCACCAGCGTGCTCGCCGCCATCAGCAGGTTCCACGGCGTCCGACCCGCCTGCCCCTGATACAGCTGCAGCCCCTGGGCCAGCGTGAACTGGTCCTGGTTGCGGATGAACACCAGCGGTCCGAGGAAGTCGTTCCAGACATAGATGAAGTGGAAGAGCGCGACCACCGCCAGCGCCGGCCGGCTCAGCGGCACGATCACCCGCCAGAAGATGCCCCAGTGCCCGCAGCCGTCGATCCGCGCGGCTTCGTCCAGCTCCTTGGGCAGGCCCATGAAGAACTGCCGCAGCATGAAGATGTTGAACGCCCCGCCGAACCACGCGGGCAGCCACAGGGGCGAGAGCGTGCCGGTCAACCCCATCCACTTGAAGATGATGAACAGCGGCCCCATGAGCACGGGGAACGGGATCATCATCGTGGCGAGCACGAGCACCATGACCGCGCCCGAGCCGCGCCAGCGGATCCGTGACAGGCCGTAAGCGACGATCGCGCTCGAGAGCGTCATCCCGATCACCGAGAGGATCGCGATGATCAGCGTGTTCCGCAAGTACGCCGGGAACACGATCGCCGGGTCGGTCCAGACCTTGCGGTAGTTCTCCGCGCCCTGCGTGATCGCCAGCGACGGCGGATCGGGCAGCAGGGCGATCTTCCCGCTGGCCGCCTGCGCCTCGGGCTTCAGGCTCGTCGAGATCATCCACGCGAGCGGGGCGATGTACACCACCGCGACCACCAGCAGGAACGCCCCCAGCGCCCACGCGCCCACGCCGCGGCGCCACGCACTGGTTCGGTGATCCGCAGGTTGGAGCCGTTGATCGTTCAAGGCTTCGCTCACCAGGCCACGCGGTGGCCGCGCACGGGTTCACCCCGCCCGGTAGTACACCAGCTTCCGGCTCGCCAGCAGCATCAGCCCCGTCAGGCCCAGCACCGTCAGCAACTGCACCCACGCCAGCGCGCTCGCGTAGCCCATCTGCCCGTACACAAACGCGTTCTCGTAGAGGTACTGCGTGTAGAAATACCCCGCCGGGTTCTGCCCGTCGGGCAGGCGGAACATCACGTACGGCGCCGCGAACACCTGCACCTGGTTGATCGCCAGCGTGATCACGTTAAAGAGCACGATCGGCGAGATCATCGGCAGCGTCACGTGCACGAACTGCCGCACCGGCCCCATCCCGTCCAGCCGCGCCGCCTCGTAGAGCTGCTCGGGCACGTCCTGCAGCGCGGCGACGTACACCACCACCGCCTGCCCGATGCTCCACAGGCTCATGATCACCAGCGCGGGCATCACCCACGCCCGCTCCACCAGCCAGTTGGGCCCCGTGATTCCCATTACCCCCAGCGCCCGGTTGATCAGCCCGTACTCGCCGTTGAACAGCCACGACCACACCATCGCCGACGCGATCAGCGGCACCAGCGTCGGCACGAACACCACCGCCTGCACGAGCTTGCCCATCCGCCCCGCCCGGTTCAGCACCGCCGCCAGCACCAGCGACACGATCGTGCACGCGGGGATTGTCGCCGCCGCGTACAGCGCCGTGTTCCGCACCACCAGCCAGAACGTGCCGTCGGCGATCATCCGCCGGTAGTTCCCCAGCCCGACCCACAGGGGCGACTCGATCAGCGGATAGTCCGTGAACGAGAAGTACAGGCTCATCGCCATGGGCAGGAACATGAACACGCCCGCCCCGAGCAGCCACGGGCTGACCCAAAGCAGGCCCGCGCCGGTCGCGCTCTCCCGCCGCCGCGTGCTCATGCCCCGCCCTCCCGCCGGCGCCGCTCGTCCGCCGCCCGGTCGATCATGGGCTGCACCCGCCCCTGCAGCGACGCGAGTTCCTCTTTCGGCGACGCCTCGAGGCGCCACAGCCGCTGCACCGACGTGTCCATCGCGTCCTTGAACTGCTGCCAAGTCCTCGTGGGCGGCGCGACGAACGCGCGCGGGCTCCGCGCGATCGCATCGTGCACCGCGATGCCACGGTTGGGGTGCGTCCGCAGGAAGTCTTCGCTCTGATCGAGCAGGGGCGAGGGCTTGCAGTGCGCCTTGGCCAGCAGCTCGGTCATGTCGCGCCGCTGCGTCCACGCGATGAACGCCATGCTCCCCGCCGGGTCCTTCGCCCCGCGCGGGATCACCAGCACATCGCAGTCGATCAGCCCCGCCGGCGTTGATTCATCCACCCGCATCGCCGCGTCGCCCGACACCGGGAACGGCGCCACGCCGTAGTCCAGCCCCGGCTTGAACGCGTCGACCAGGTTTGCCATCCATGGCCCCTGCACGATCATCGCGACCTTGCCCGTGAGGAACGGGTTCTCCGGCGTGAAGTAGTTCCCGAAGCCGTCCTGGAACCGGATCGCCCGCTCGACGCCGAACGCCCGCGGGTACGACTGCATCCACTCGTACGCCGCGAGGTTCCCCGCCGCGTCCACCGTCGCGCGGTCGCTGGCGGGGTCGTAGATCGCGCTCCCGAAGTGGTATCCCCAAAGCCACGACCACCAGCCCGGCTCGCGGTGAAAGAACCCCACCCGCTCGATCCGCCCGCCCGGCCCCTCGCGGTAGAGGCGCCGGTGGAACTCGTCCAGCTCCGCGATCGTCCGCGGCGGCCGATCCGGATCAAGCCCCGCCTCCTTGAACAGCCCGCGGTGGTAATAGAGCGCCACGCTCCCCGCCGTGTTCACGCACGCCCACCACCGCCCCCGCGATCCGCAGTCGTGCTGCATCACGGGCCGTACGCCCGGCACGTACTGCTCCAGCCGCACGCCGTGGGCGGGGGCCAGGTCGTCCAGCGGCATGAGCGCCCCGCTCTCGGCGTACGGCGGCACGTTGAACGAGTACAGCCCGATCAGGTCGGGCGGGTCGCCCCCGGCGATGGCGATCATCGACTTCTGCCCGATGTCGGCCGTCACAAGGTACCGCACGAAGTAGCGGTCCTGCGACGCGTTGAACGCGTCGACGACGCGGCGCATCGCCTCGCCCTCGTGCCGCGTCCACTTCTCCCAGTAGTCCAGCACGATCCGCCCGGCGGGCGCTTCGACGCGCACCCGCGGCCCGAACGCGGCATAGCCCGCCGCCGACGCCGCGAGCACGCCGAGCGCCGCGCGGCGGGTGAGCCGGGCTGAGGCCGAGGCGGTCACGGGGTCAGGGGGATTTGGTCTTCGGAGCGGCCGGCTCGCCGTGCATCTTGGTCACTCGCTCGCGGTCGGCGTTGATCTGACGCACCATGCTGTCCCATTCGGACTTGTTGAATGGAAATCCGGTCGGTTGGCCCGTCCGTGGGTTGGTGATACCTTTTGATGGATCCAGTGTCTGCCCGCTCCTCATGAGCTCGCGGATGAGCCGACCGCGAGGAATCTCCATGGTTTCGTTGTCGTCGGTGAACTTGATTGTCACGATCTCGGTCATCTGATCCGGCATGTAGTCCCCAGCCTGCCGGCGGAAGGCCGCGAAATACACTGCCACGCCGCACGCCAGCAAGGCGATCACCCATCCCACTGCGGGATTCCGCTGCAACCATTCCCGAAGTCCGCGCATGTGAAACTCCGACAATCGCGCTACTTGTCGACCAGATGACCCCAGTTGAAGAATGGACCAGGAATCTTAAACTGGTCCGGATCATTCTGGTAAACGTTAAAATCGATCGCTTTGACTGATTGGTCGCCGAACAGAAAGTTGTTCTTCCCCACCAGAACCCTTCGATTTCCGACCTCCTGCATCTCGTCGGCGAAGCTTGTCCCGGACGCTCGCGTCAGCGGTCGACCGACGTGACGAGGAAACTCATCGAGCGCATCGGTGACCCAGACCACTCCAGCGGGATAGCGTATGAGGCGGATCAGCTCTCCCGACACCCCCGACACCCGCTGGGCCGTTCGAAGCGGCTTGGAGTCGTTGAACCAGTACTCGGTGTAGCGGACGATCGGTGCACCCGAACGCAAGGCTTGCGGGTAAGGCGTGGCGAAAATCCGGCCAAAGGAGAGCAGTGCCACGAGGTTGTCCTGCTCGCGAACGCTTGTCAATCCGCGTGCGCTCGGGCACACAAACGGCTCTTGCACGCGGACCGGATTCGTGTTCTCGTAGGCCGCCAAGGCGTCCTCGTCGGGACCGCCATTCTTTTTGAACACTGGGTCCGGATCGCCACCCAAATAGGCCTGAAGGGCACCAACAGCGCCGACCTGATAGTAAAACTTGCCCAGGCCGACGTTGGAATCAAGGCCCCGCTGCAGCCGCAGAAAACGGGGATCCTTCTGATCGTCCAGATACGATTGAATCGCAATCCCCAACTGCCTGAGATTGCTCTGGCACACCACGTTTCGTGCCGCCAACCGCGCCTGCCCCAGCGCCGGCAGCAGGATGCTCACCAGCGTCGCGATGATCGCGATCACCAGCAGCAGCTCGATCAGCGTGAATCCCGCCCCGCGCCCACGCGTCCGAGAACACGCCGCCATCGTCTGAGCCGTCCGCCGGATTGTCTTCGAACTCTTCATGACCGGCTTCCTTGTGCTCGGGCCGCCGACCCGCGTGCGGCGCGGATCTCGGCCGCGGGGACCCAGTCGACCTCGACCTCGATGACGCCCGCCCCCGCGATCGTTCCGTTGGTCCGGCCCGTGTGACCGTTCGTACCGGCCCCTAACGGCAGTACGCCGTCGGCCCGCAGCAGGTTGCCCTCGATCACCTCGCCGTTGACCGTCAGCACCGCCCGACGATCCGGCGCGAAGCGGGCCGCGTCGAAGGTCACGCGCACCGTCCGCCCGCGCCACACGCGGTGCACGCTGACCTTCCCCAGCGACGCCGGCGGGCACGGGTCGATCAGCAGCCCCGTCGCGCCCTGGTCGCCGTCCCACGCCGGGCGGAGGCCCAGCACCCACTCCAGGCTCACCCGGTTCAGCCACGCCGCCGACCCCGTGTACCACGTCCAGCCCGCCCGGCCCGGCAGGTCCGACAGCGGACCGTCCACGTTGCCCGGCGTGACGTAGGGCTCAGCCCAATAGGCCTTCGCGTGCTCGCCGCGGGCCCGGTGCGGCGGGGCGATCGAGTCCCAGATCCGCTCGACGCTCTCAACATCGCGCCGCTTGCACGCGGCCATCAGCGCCCACGTCGCGGCGTGCATGTACACCCCGCCGTTCTCCCGGCTGCCGGGCGAGTACCGCGTGATGTAGCCGATCGTCGGGTCCGGCACGGTGTACGCCGGCGCGAGCAGCAGGGGGCCATAAGGCGACAGCAGCCGGTCCTTCACGCTCGCCCACGCGGCATCCAGGCGCGAGCCTTCGGCACCGTCGTTGAGGATCGCCCACGTCTGCGCGTTGAGGTGGATCTGCCCCTCGGGCGACTGGTTCGAACCGATCCACTCGCCGCTGTCCTTCGTGCCGTACTTGAAGTGCGCGCCGTCCCACGCGTGGCGGTTGATCGCCTCCACCAGCGCGTCGGCCCGGCGGCCGAAATCGTCGGCGGTCTTCTGGTCGCCCTCGCGACGCAGGATTCGCGTCCACTCGCGCAGGGTGCTCACCAGGAACCACCCCAGCCACACGCTCTCGCCCTTCTCGTCGATCCCCATCGCCGAGAGCCCGTCGTTCCAGTCGCACGAGCCGATCAGCGGCAGCCCGCGCTCGCTGTGCCGCTTGAAGGCGCGACCGAACGACCGCAGGCAGTGCTCGCGGATGGTCGCCCCGCGCGGGTCGTCGACGAACGGCGCGTGCTTCTCGAGGATCGCGAAATCCCCGGTCTCGCGCAGGTACGCCGCCACCACGAACGGCAGCCAGAGGTAGTCGTCGCTGCACGCCGTGTGATTCCCGAAGTCCGCCAGCGCGTGCCACCAGTGGTACACGCTGCCGTCGGCGAACTGCCGCTCCGCGTGCAGCATGATCTGGTCCAGCGTCCGCCGGGCCTCCAGCGGCAGCCACACCTGGCTGTCCTGCAACTGATCGCGGAACCCGAACGCACCCGACTGCTGGTAATACCCCGTCCGGCCCCACAGCCGCCCGCTGATGGCCTGATAGGGCAGCCAGTAGTTGTTCAGGACGTCGAAGTCCGGCCGGCTCGTCTCCACCTGCGTGGGCGACAGCAGGTGGGGCCAGAACGACCGGCTTGCCGCCACCGCGGCCGCCGCCGCCGCGTCGGGCAGCAGCTTGTCGAGCGTGCCCAGCACCTCGCGCTCGCTGTGGCCGATGGCGAGCAGGTAGTGCATCCGCACCGTCTGCCCGGGCTGCAGTGTCAGGTCGCCGCCCAGCGCCGCCGACGCGTCGCCGAAGCGACCGAACCCCGACACCCCGACCGGCGCGGCGGGCTTGAGCGCCGCGGGCGACGCCGTCGAGCCGTACCGCCCCAGGAACGACGTCTTGTCCGCGTTGGCCAGGTCGCGCTCGAAGCGGACCCCGCTCACCGCGTGCGCCGCGACATAGGGCCAGGGCTTGTTCCAGTGCTCCCGCTCGCTCTTGGGGCGCACGTCCCACATGTTCTTGGTCGCGAGGATCGCCCGCCGCGCCGCGTCGTGCCGCGTCGAGAAGAACAGCCGGTGGAACTCGCGCTTGACGTCCGGCGCCACGCCGCAGGTCCACTCAAAGTACGAACTGATCCGCAGCCGCCGAGGCCGGTCGCCGCGGTTGGTCACCTCCACCGCCCAGATCTCGCACGGATCCGACGGCGCGACCGCCAGCTCCCACCGCACCGCCACGCCGTGCGCCACCGTCTCGAACGTGGTCGTGCCCAGCGCGTGCGTGCACCGGTACTCGTCGTACGCGGGCTGGACCGGCGCGGGCGCGGCCGACCACACGGCACCGGAATCCAGGTCCGCCAGGTACAGGAACTTGCCGTAGCAGTCCCGCACCAAATCCATCTCCCAGCGCGTCAGCACGTTGTGCTGCGCATCGTCGTACCACGAGAACCCGCCGCCGTTCTGGCTCACCACCAGCCCGTAGCGCCCGTTGCAGATCACGTTGCACCACGGCATCGGCGTGGCGCGGTCCGTGATGACGAAGGCCCGGCCGCCCTCTTCGAAATGCCCGTACGAATTGGCGAGGATCGGCGTCATGGGGAAACCGCGAGGAACGCTGCACGGGCCGGGTCCTATCCGCCCACGCACGGTGGTGTAAACGCTTTCATTGTGCGGTGATTCTCGCCATTGTCAAGCGGAATCATCCTTGTGGACAGCGCTTCGGCCGAATCGTTGACCCTCGGGTCTTCCACGAGCGAAGCCCCGAGCCGCTCGCACCAAACAAAGCGGGAGCCGGGCGATCAGCCCGGCTCCCGCGAGAGAGACCACGAGGGTCAGCAAG